>Ga0123342_1001599_pt1 | contig 38101 bp, 25 predicted proteins | sample Turbeawhitnodule_FD_89960 | JGI IMG/M metagenome (GOLD analysis project Ga0123342, IMG submission 89960) | Root nodule microbial communities of legume samples collected from Mexico - Turtle bean Mexico white nodule | ecosystem: Host-associated > Plants > Roots > Nodule | place: Mexico: Nepantla...
TGTATTTTTTACTTGAAATTAACATGATTACATCATCAATAATAATAAAAATAAATACTAATTTATGTTTATAGATTCAACTTTTATGTTGTTGTAGAGTTTAATTTTTTATTTTTTTCATTTTTAAAAAAAATAATTTTAAAGTAAACATTTTTAATTTATTACTTTTTTATTTTTATTTAGTAAAAACTCATTTATTTATTCATTAATTATATTTCTAATTATTTTAAACATTAAAAATATATATTTTTTAATGCATTCAAAATTAAAATTATTAAAATAATAATAATTTATTATTTATTTATTTATTTTTAAGATGATGCTAGATAGGGAAATAAAAAATAAAAGAGTGCTAGATAGGAAAATAAAAACAAAAGGATGCTAGATAGGGAAATAAAAACAAAAGGGTGCTAGATAGAGAAATAAAGATGTAAATGGTGCTAGATAGGGAATTGAGCCTCCATTTGCAAGGTAATTATTTAAAAATAAAAATATTTCATAAATAAATTTATAATAGACTGTACAATTTAACAGAGAAATAAATTACTTTTCTTGTTAAATCGTATATTAAAATAAAATCTTGTCATTCAAGAATTCAAATAACCAATACTTGATGGAAATAAAATTATCTTCATTGCAAAATTTATCATAAGATTTTAATTTATCTTTTTATAAATTTTACTAAATTTTCTTAAAATTTTACTTTAATGAAAAAATCTTACAAAACTCACTCGAATCAATATTTTATTTAATTATGAATGCTTATAAAAAAAAAATATTTTTCTTGTAAATCTTAAATTTTGTTATATCAAAATATTTCAATAAACTCTTTTAAACTCACATCTTAAACTTGTAACCTTATAATTAACACTAAGAGATCTTAAACAGTACAAAGATTAAGTAAAAGTGTCAAACTATTGTCTAATACATCAGAATTCAACGTGCAAACTCACGTATTAGAATGGAATGGCTCTATTCGGTAATTGATGAAGCCAAAATTGTCTTACATGTCAGTTAAAACTGGTATTACAATCTAGTTCTACTGGTGCTCATGAAGGGGATGAGATTTAAAAACCAAGTTCCTTCGGAGTAAGATAAACAAATCAGACAGTTCCAACTAGGGTCAAAACGTTCGAGGTCAATACAATGGCTGGAAAAAAAAATATCACAAAAATTCAGAAGCAACAAATACATGCTGCTTCAGCCAAAAAGACGTTTGCTGCACAGCCAAAAAGTAAAATAATACTATTATACTAAAAACAAAGGAAGAATTATTATACACTATTTTGCATTTCCCCCTCCAGATTCATAAACAAGAGCATCCAAACCTGTGTAAACGTGAATGCTATTAAAGTAACCTAACTAAGACTCTAAAGAGCAGTTATACTACCATAAGCCTCAATGATCGGACAGGAGATTTAATAGGTCTTCTTTCGCAACATTGGCTTCTTCACGTCTTTTCTTAAAGCCGCATTGAGTCCCGGTGTAGGTATGTCTACTGTGGCTTGATACAAATCCTTCAATCTTCATATAGTAATAGGGGAAGGAGATCCAATAAGGATACATGACCATAGAAATTCAAAACTAGTTGTAGTTAAGGTGAAAAGGGATGAATATCAATCTTACCTTGGCATGCTAATAAACAATGAAACTACTAGGAATCCAACTATAAGAGGGAATACTGGTGCAGGAGTCAACTCCTGCATTGTATAAGAAATAGAAATTAAAATTATGTGCCGCACCATAGCAATATAAGAAAACAGAAAATAGTTAATGACAAGCTATGAAAAGCAAAGGCAGGCAAAAATAGAAAGAGTGGAGACAAGAAAAAACCTGCTTCAGTTGATCTTCAATCCTGTATATCAGCGGGCCCACATGGATTTGAACATTTTTTTCCAAGTCAACCTCAATGATATCAGATTCAAACTTAAGCGAGCTTTGTGGGAGACCAGATTGAAGCTGTAGAAGGTGTCTTCCCTTTGATAAGCCCTTCACTTGGAAGAAGTTAGAAATTGGCAGGGGGAAGACTGACTCTATCTTGTTAAGGTCAGTGGCGGACCTAATTTCTACCATCAGATGTTTACGTAGTTCATCTGTACCATTTCCTTCAACGTGGCAACTTATAATTGTCATTTCCGGCTGCTCAAAAACTATAAAATCCAAACCCTTGATATCTTCAGTTCCAACCTGGGAACATCAACCAACAAGCTTACTACAGGATCAGAACAATGACAGAACATTTAAAACCTAAAGCTACAGAAAACTAACCTTCACAGCAATTGAATCTGGAGATGCACGTTCTATATTAGAACTGCCTAGAGCATCCCTTCTAGCCACTTTGACAACATAGACAGTGTCAGGCTGTAGTCCTCTCAGACGATAATTTCCATGGGAATCTGTCACTGTTTCCTCAAAATAGCCTTTTGACTCTGACCGGGCTTCAACTGAAACCTCTCCTTTGGGTTGTCCAGACAACAGAGTGACAACACCAGTAGCACTGTAAGAGTTTATTAACTTCAGCATCTTCCAGAGTAAAGTATGCCCATGCAGAAAGTGCAAGCACAGGAAAAGATAGAGAAGGCTATGGGGTGTACAGAAATTGAATATAATTACTTGGTAATAAAATATAACAAAAAAAAGTAACATGTCGATTCAAAATTTGCTCTGCAGTTTGGCTGTATGTGGTTACGCTGATACTAGTTTTATATTGTCTGTCCTATCCACCAGCATAATTTATCTGTTTAAGTGCTTTCATGTAAGGAAAATTGCATGTTTTACATCACCTTGCATTGATTTGCATTTAGTGCTTTACACTTAAATCATACACACTTGATAGATAAGATTCAATCGACATCAGACTGAAGTCATGCATACTTGAATAGATCTTTTAAATAAACTACATTTCAAATGGAATTGACGAAACAATTCAGCATTTAAGAAAAAAAAGAATTTAATGTGCTCGCTACTTGAGGTATGTGCAAAATTTGGATTATTTAGTGGGAGTGGCCTGAGATACAAATTCAAAGAACATATTATGTGTAACTACTAAAAATAGATAATTTTGAGTTGCGCTCCTACTTTTACCCAAATTCCACAATCAACAGATCTAAGTCTGATCAGTGGACATCCCAAGGCTTCAGAATAAAGTTCCTCACCTAAACCAGTAGTGGCCCCTCCCACAGCTCTTAAATGAGAGGATGTCCTTGTTTTAAACAGTTTATAGTTTATTTATATATGTCTCAAAATTAGTCTAGTGTCTCAGCATTACTAGGGCTGTAATTACTGCAAAAATATCATATCAATAGAGAAATAGCAAATGAGATCAGATACATAAATCAGGAAAAGATATAAAAGCAAGATAATACTTGAACCTGAGTTAGATATCTTTTCTAATCCAAGGGAAAGACATTCAAATTACAGTTTAAGATAGTGCTGGACAGTTGGTTTCAAATTTTCAATGATTTCAAAGAAAATGTTGGAACCACTATTAAAACAAAGCTAGAAATACTTATTGTTGCATTAAATGAAAGAAAGGGCAACTAAGGTGAAATAACAAAGTGAAACCTGTAGGCTACGCGCGTGGCCTGGAAAATAACTTCTCTGAACTCCCCTGCTCCAAGTTCTATCGCCTGTGCTGGAGGTGAGAAAGCATACTCCTAGAAAATAAGAAAATAATATACACTGAATAAGGAAGTGGACAAAGATGTAGCTTTCAGCAATGACCAGCATAATTTTAATCATCAACTTACTAAATATTCCTCATATTTACAAACTTTGCAACTTCTTATTCTTAATTGTGTTGAATAGCACACAAGCAGAAAATTACTCAGTTTAGAACAAGCATTTTTTATTATTTATTTTTTTATCGGCAATTTAGAACAAGCATAAACAAGGTGACGAATTCAATCTGGAAAAAAAGAACACATGAAGATTCTAGATAAGCAAACAAAATGATCAAACATGACAATGAAATGTGATAGTTGTCATTTTCTTTTTCATGTCTTTATTTTTGTCAATCACAAGTAAGTACCCTTTCATACCCTTTGGGGGTAAAGAAACCATGATGCACAGATGCAATGGGTATCAGATATCATACAAGCCTGTGGTGATATAGGAAGCAATACATGCCGGATACAAGTTCAGATTTGTAGAAAAATTCATAAAGCATAACAAACATATAATTACTATCCTTCAAATCCAAATTAAGAACATGCTTTTTCGATATTACAAAAAATATTTTATAAAGTGTTACCTATAAAAAGGAACAGTACCAATCTCACTCCCTTCTTGAACATTATCCTTAAAGAGGATAGACTCTATTTCTAGTTCAATACCAGAAAAGGTTCCACAGCTTTCTTTTTAAACGAGCATTATCCTTAAAGAGGATAGACTCTATTTCTAGTTCAATACCAGAAAAGGTTCCACAGCTTTTTTTTAAACGCTTTGATACTTCACAAATACAATTTAGTGAAGTATTGGTATATGGACACACAAAGAAAACACAATGATCTGTACGGGATATTCTGGATTCATAATCAAATCAAGTATATTGTTAACTGCAAGTGCAGCAACATGTGAACTAGAGATGATTGATAAAAAGTTGCATGTGAAGTACATGACAAGTAGTAGAATACAACATCATAACAATTATGTCAAGTACTCCAGTTATAGTATTACCTTCAAAACAGGACGCAAATAGAACGTTCCAGGAAACAAATTATCAAACTGGAATGTCCCTCCAGTTCCTGATACTGAGTTGTTTCTATAACCATTGTCACCACTCAAAGATAACAGAACAGAAGGAATGGGCTCTTTAGCATCATCTTTGTGATGTATGTGTACAAAAATTTGACTAAGCTTTTGACAAGTAAAAGAATGAGGTGCAACTTGTTTTAAATGATATCCAGGCTGCAAATATAAACAAAAACAATAAATCAAACAATGTAAGAAACCAAGATGGCAGCAGAAACATCACAGATAAGCAGAGAAACTAAGTCTATTCTAGTATTTTTAAAATAAGGCATAAACTTTACTTAGTTTGTTCAGAGAACAGACACTACCTTTGAAGCCTCAACATTGTAACCGATGTCATTGTGCAGAGGTCCTGCCACATAGGAACCATCAGCATCAGTGGTTGTTTCAAGAACTAGTTCACCACTTTTAAATGCAGTAATGCTGCTGGCTCCAGCAGCAAAAACTCTGATATGGACACCAGAAAGAGGAGGTGAAACTGATCCTTCAATGTAAGCACCCACTTGACAAGAAAATGCAGGAATATAAGCTTGACAATTATCATCTGCCACTGTTACCTACGGAAAAGGATTTTGTAAATAAAACTCAGTTAGTCAAATAAAAACATCAGTAGACAAACTAATATTTGATACTTACTTGATGTTCTCTAGGATAAAATAAAAGTTTCTTCTCCCCATCATTCCTATAACCAAAAAAGAACAAGTCAATGGTATAAATTGGTAGATAGTAGTGCTTGAATAAGTTTCATTTCAAAAGCTACAGAGAGGAGGGAAGGGATAGGAAGGAGAAATGAAATGAGTAATTAAAGTATTAAACAACAAGATTACAAGATGCGACTTCCCAGAATCACAGAATTGCGTGCATTATATGCACAATACACTAATAAACACCACGAAATCATAAAAAAAAGTAAGTTAATATAAGTGTTTAACCTTGGAGGAAAACTGGACACATACAATACACTTTTAAAACTTATAACTTCGTTCTCAAGATATTGGATGTAACTCCATAAATTGATAGGAATGAGCAGTTAGCATAAAATGGTATAAATCCACTTTACTGTATTATTTTACAAGCTGTACACAGTCAATCCTTCCAGGATAAATAGGCAAAGATGTAATTGCTATTATGTATTCACACCATATTTTCTTTCTTGATCCAATCTGCTTCTACAAAAGCCATTAAAACTAAAATAGACATTTAATTGAAATTGTTCGAACAACCAGTTAGATTAAATATAAGTACCTCGAGTCCCAAGGAACAAAGGTAAGTTTTTCTCCTAGATTGCCCCAAACAGAATACTCAAATATAGCAGTATCTGTTTGATCTTTCGCATGGGACTTCAGTGTGGCTGTAGCATAATCAATAACACCAGCTTCGTCATGTTTGATATCAACAACTATTTTCTCAGGTAATGCATCAAGTAAGCCTGACTGCACACTTATTTGTCCTTTAAGAAGATACTTTTCTCCAGTAAGGTGGATGGGCTACAAAAAAAGAAAATTATGGAAGAAAATCCTCAAAAGAAACAAATATAATACTACATGAAAAACTGAACAATGTAATCATGGAATCTGAATTCTCCATACCGATTGATTAGATGTGTTAATTTTCACGGATGAACTCCCAAAGAAGATACACGAGTCAACAAAGCTAAATTCATGTACACCAGGATGTTCTACACATATACGCTGGGAACCTTTCTGTAGACAAGACAAAAAGAACATAAATGAATTTTTATGAAGCTTCAACTTACTGCTATCTTTGGGTCCGCTATATTTGTTGTACCTGAATTTTCAAATTCACAATTGACCCATCTGGTTGAGTCAGGTAACCATCAACATTGTGAGTGGAGATAACATTGACCCAGTAGCCTTTTTGAACAAAAAGGATTCCTTCTACGTCCTCAGCACCAACATTTACATCTATGAAGCTCTGTTCCCAGCACCAATTATCTTCCAAGGTGACTGATTCAGGGGAACTGTGTTTGACCTAAAACAAATATTGTTACAGAGGCCAAAACACAAATCAGAAACATTCCAGAAAAAAACTGACACTAGACAAAAAGTAGTAGAAAATTAAAAAGAAATATTTTCCAGGAAATAAAACTAAAAAAAAAAAGAGATTCTACTAGAAAAACCACAAATAAAATGGGAATGCAAAAAAATATCAACCTCAAGCCTGTATTTTCCAGGAATAACATCTGAAAACTGAAATTCACTACTCTCAGCGGTCAACCTAATTGTTTTTCTCTCTCCATTATGTTTCTCAACCTGTCTCACCAGAGTAACAGTAACAAATGGACCACATTTCTCCTTGCAGGATACAGCACCATGAATATTGACCAGAGCCTACAAACATACGGAACATAATCAGAATAGAACAATAAAATCAGTGCCTATATCCTGGTCTTTGTGCGGTAAAGATAAAAAAGATTCCTAAAGAAAATGAAGAAAAAGTTTTTTAGAGGAATCAAACAAAAACTCAACAGTATAGAAAATCTATAAATAAATCAAATTCAAGTTAAAAACTCTATTCCATTATGTTGATAATCCATATAAACAAATATGGCCAGAATATAATAAAAACTTGAAGTGCTTCTACTGATTTTTTTGCAAAAATATAGAGAAAATGCATCAGGCACACACTCTTCATAAAATTCAGGTATCAAAGCATTAATACTATGTTGCACATCATTGTTCTCTGCAATGTTTATGTTTTAGAGTAGAGGTGTACAGTGATATAAATTCTGGGTGGTGCTAACAGTGAAATATCTGCATGACAAAGTTTCAAATAGAATTCCTTTATATTTTCCGATAGCCTAGGTAAGTACATCAAATCTGAGGCCTAGCAGTGAATATCGGAACTAGCAGTATCACAAAGCTTTTCTGTATTTCCTGATTGGCTCTTCATGGGTTAGGTCACAACCCAATAATACTGTTGAAGAACCCACATCGACTAGAGATCAAGCTAAATTATAGTACAAACCTCACATTACAAGTCGGTTTAGTAGGATTGGGTTGGACTTAAACACTTTCTTAAATTGGTATTCAGTGTCATCCAGAACCTATGTTTGTTGGGTCTCATGTCACCCATTATCGGGTTTCCTGCTAGTCCCATGCTTGAGATGTTAAGTCCTTGGCATGACGAGTTGTATTGAAGAGACCAAAATCAACTAAAGATAACGTCAAATTACAGTGTATGTAGGTGCAAACTTCACCTTACAAATCAGTTTGTAAGTTAAACTTAAATTTCAGTTTCTTAAGAATTATAATATTCAAACTTTTAGGCCAAAACCCAATAACCCCACTCTTTCTTTCTTTCATTTTGTAAGTAATTTTTACTGTTCCCCTTTTACTTTAAAACAACTTTGCTGCGCCCTCTTTTTTTTTCCATTTACCCCCAAACTAAACCCAAAGCACCTTTATTACAGCCCCCTTTTGCCACCCAAAATAAACCTATGCACTTCTCATATAATCCATAAACTTATGTTACCCCTCATAGAACCCCTTTTTACATACCAAAATAAATCCCTGAGAACACTAGCCACAGTCCCTTTCCCCCCCTTTTTTTTTCCTTACCAAATTGCTTCCCACAAATTACCTTTGAGCAACCCACAACAATCCTTAATTTCGCTCCTTTTTTTTCAGTTTCAACTGTCTCTTCCAATCCTCCTCTTATACCTTTCAACACTCCCTCTTTTGCCTTTTGTTTCAACACTACACTCGCTCTCATCTCATCTCTCTCAATTTTGTAGGATCTTACAACACTCATTTGCTCCCACTCATTCCTTCAGAATTTTATAGGATCTTACAAACCGTGTTACAATCTCTTGATTAACGATATACATTTTCTTTCACAGTCTTGTACAAGATCTCGATTTTGACTACCATGACTATATCAATATAGGACTCAAATTTTGATTCCCTCCAATAGAATTCAGCATGATGATGCAGGAAAAACTGAAGGAAAAAGGAAGAATGAACTAAGAAGAACACAAGACAACCTAAAGCTAATATGGGTGAAAAATTACTTGTGAAAATTCAATATTCAACAGGGGACTTTTGACCACAACATCGATATAAGATGGAGCAAACATGAGTCCAGCAGCATTCTCAGGAGTTGCAGCAATGGCTGACAACCGATATTCACCAGGAAGAACCTAGACATAAAGCAAATAATTTGTAGATCAGTACTACTAAGAAATGAACAATAAAATTTCAGCAAATACTCTATATACATCATTAAAGAAAAATCAATAAAATTATTTTAACAATAATTCAAGACATGATTTGGACAGTAGCTATGAACCATCTTTAAACACAAAAGTTCTCTTATGAACTGCAGATGCTGAAAATTGGCCCTTTTTTGACACTTGAACAAAAATATTTACTATAAAATACTGTAAATCAAATACCTTAATAAAACTACAGCCGTTCAAACAAAAGACTACCTTAGAAAAATTATGCCATAGGCGTTGAAGCTTCAATGAGTTTCAATTATTGCTAATGTACGGTTAATGCATTTAGGGATCCCAAATTGAGTTCATAAAACAAGCATCACCAAACATAAAAGTATGTCACAGAGTCAACAGTTTAAAGGTTAGAACATTCCTCCCAATGCTTGCCACCAACAGATAAAAATGTACAATAAAATTAGATAGATTTGATGGCAACATGCTGCTTATTAAATAAGCCAACACTCCCAGAACATAAGGTTGAATCTGTTATTTAAAATCCATATCTACCACCTCTTCTCTTTCTGCTCAAGCTACTTGTATCCACATTACATTATACTAGATGCACTGCCAACATTACAAAAAAACAAAAACTTAATGATTTATTCTCACCAAGCTAACATACCTCAAAGCAGAAGTTTCCATTTTCATCTGTTTGCTTCTTTTGTGGTTTCACATTATCAGGTCCATGAGTCAAAGCTACCTAGTAGTACAATTATCAAAAGATTTCAACTTTAACTCTAAGATGAAAATGTTACTAAAAGTAAATTACGTATAGAGAATATGCATACCTTTGCTTTCAAACCACCATTAGCCATCCTAACCAAACCACAAAGATTGTATGAAATGGCATTGATGTCTTCTATTGAAGCCATATTTGGCAATACCTGAGTAAGCAAATAGACTTTGAAACAAGAGCCACACAGCAGCATTTTTACACCATCTAAGAATTTTCATCATCCTACTAAGAGAGCTGTATAATAAACTCAAAATTCCACTAGAATTGTTATGATATTTTTTACCATATAATTCTCCAAATTCTTGAATTTGTAATGCTCCTTTTGGGCCTCTATGGTATAGTGCTTGGATGTAACCTAATAAATATAACATAGAAAAGAAAGAGTAAAACAAAATGTCAATGTAAATGTAGAAGAAAATACAATCAATTGAAAGGTATTACCAGCTGAGCACAATCTAAAATGAAACAAAAAAAAGAGTAAAAAGTACGCTGGCTTAGGCTCTAATTGATATTCACAGTCCAGGGAGATTGAAAAAAACGTACTCAGATTGATAGAAAAAACAAAATCATACAAACAAACAAGAAAAGCTACAAGAGAAACATTATTGAGAAAAAAGTGAACAAAAGTTCATGACCAAAAGATTCAGAATCTGTGTCCTAAACTAAAACAAAATATAATATCTTGCCAATTAACGAGCTTCCAGAAGCACATTTACCCATGTTAATACCAATACCTGATCAAGTTTGTAATATCCTTGATTATCAGTAATTGACCTTTCATGACCATCAACTATGATTTTGACACCCTCCACTCCCAAGCCATTTCCATCAACTACACGGCCTCCAATAGAAAATCCAGTTACCTGAGAGAATTAACATTGATAGCACATACTTGAGAGCAAAATAGCATACGCATAACCCCAATAATAGATTGATATCAGTAAAAGTACAATACAATTGTTATGACTAAACCAATTCTTTTTCAACATACGAAATGGGAAATATTTATAACTTTTCAAAACAGTCATATCTATATTTGGTACCTAGATATTTTGCAATTCAAATCTTAATTTCCAATTTCTTTTGGAATTTTTTTATGTATTTTTCAGCAGTAATATTTACTTACAAATTTTAATAAATTAAGTGATAACCAGAAATATATGCAACTAGCAGCAAAAAAGTTTTCCTTCCATCAACATTTGCTGCCGCTAACCAAAGCCATCACCCAATAGTTAACTGTTGTGGCCAAAGAGGACTAAGCTATCCTTGGTTAGTTTGATGCCAAATTATCAAAAAATAAAGTATAATCATCATCATTCACACTTCACATAAATAATTGGCCGTTCTTACAGTGGAATCTTATTTAAAATTAGAAAGAAAAAAAAAAGGATATGCACTAGATGAATATGCAAGAGCTTAGCTAGCATGCCTCCAATGGCATATGTTCAATAATACAACATTTATGTGGAAAGAGGAGTAAAAAAAGCAGTTATTTTTCAATAGATTTTTCTGAAATACTGAAACACAATCCAGCATTTACATTTCATTTAATGAAAAATTCACTAGGCCTGCAGTCCTGAACTCAATTGTAATACATAATTCAATTTTTTTATTTACCCCACAATGATAGCACTAGTATTTTTCTGAATGCCATAGGAAACAAAAAGTGATGATTGTTTTGTGTATGAAACATTTTATCCATATAGTCTACCTGAAATTTTTGAGGCACCGTTACATGCTGATGCTTGACATTAACTGAAACGCTGGGTGGTGAAACATCAAATACTGTATTTTCACCCTTATAGTAGGGAACAAGTTCATAACTCCCTGTATGTTGATAAAAAAAAGTGCAAGCACTAAATTAAGCAAAATAGGTTCTAGCAGTATGCAATAGCAATTTTCAAGGACAGCAAGATGATAAATATTCAATACGCCAAAAAGGAATAGCAACTGTAGAGGAGTAAGTACAAGAAATGTTTTGAAGTGGAATTTAATATGATCCATAACCTGGAGACTAATTGCCATATGTATGTTAAGGGTGAAGTTCCAGGAATTTTGAAAACACAGTTGCATACATATAATTGCAAGTAAGTGTTTGTTTAAAAATTAAATGCACAAACTACAAACAAGATGACAAAAACACACTGGGAAAGAATATTCCTTTTCATCAATGTTAGGCATCAGAAATTCAACACTCCCTATCAGACACGTTAAAAACATGTTGCAGAAGCTCCTTATAGGGCTCAACTTCAGCTGAACCACACAGACACATCAAGAGGGGGTACATGACAGAATAAGAACTCAAATACGTAATTACCACAAGGTATTGAATTGAATGTGAACATTCCATCGGCATCTGATGCAGCATGACAAAGAGCTTTTTCTTGTCGTGGGCCAGTAGCAGAGCCTTGCAAACATTCTACGTTAGAAACATCATCTGAATATAAGAAAATATGAACTCCTACAATAGGATTTCCCTGGAAAAGGAAGAACCAAATGTTAGGCAAAGATACATGAAAAAGGTTTCAATTAAACTGTCAAATTAAAAAACCACATTAAACTATTTTGGAAGTTTAAACTGATTGAGAACATAAACATCCTTCAACATAATCATAACATAATCACAAGTGGGAGAAAGCTTTTCTTGTTGTTGTTATTGTATGTCATTGAAATATATAGATCTTTTCACTAGATTATAACATAATAATTTTACAAAGAAAATGATATAGCAATAACAAAAGGAAAGTAAAATTTTGAAAATGATTTGTCCCTTCAACAAACATTACCTGAGCAACAACAAATCCACTGATACTATATCCAGGGACAAAGAAAACATCATCAACTACCCCGTTTCCAAAGCCCAATTCAATCTGCAAGAAACACAATATTAGAAAAATAGTAAGCACAATATGAAAGCTCATTAAATGTCTTATGACAATAAAATGTGACATCCAATAAATGGGTATAAACACAAGAAAAATGCTGAATGCAAACACTATCTAACCTGTGTTGAACCTTTAACTTCAACTTCCATACCAGGATTTGAAGCACGTAGTTCATATTTTCCTGCAATCACCATCAAGAGTGTTGCCCATTTGTGTGAACAATTTGGTGATGAAGAATAGAAAATAACGAAACAATAGCAAGAACAATTGATTTTGAACAAAATCAATGGACAACTTAATTGGACTCTCTGGTCAGATAGTATTATTACTTATGAGAAGAGAAAAACCGATATTTTATTCTCCTCTCCACCACCTCCCATTACATACCACACAAGACACCAAGAATTGGTCTAATATTGCAAGGAGAGTTACCTAATTCATGTCATTCACCACCATTAGTTGCTGCTACCACAATTCCTAATGACAGATGATGATTTTGGTTGGCCAATTGCTCTTAAAAAAGGGCATTTGTTCTACTCGTAATCTTCACCTTATTTATAATTTCGAGTTACCATCAATTGTCTCCTTCATAGCTCTCCTTGTTTCCTCGTTATCATATTTTACTATTCCTAGAAATGTTGCAAAAGTACTTGCGCATCCCAAATGGAGACAAACCATGATTGTTGAGATCCAGGGTCTTTGAAACAGTAGCACATGGGAATTGGTTTCTCTCCTCCTCGGGAAAATGATAGTTGGATATTGGCGGGTCTACACCATTAAAGTTGGGCTTAATGGTGAAGTTAATCACCATTGAGCTAGATTAGTAATTAAAGGATACATTCAAAATATATATGGTCTAGATTATTGTGTTACATTTTCAAGTCTAGCTGGAGCATTCTTCTTAGATTCATTTTGAGTTTGAGCCAATGGTTCTTGTTCCAGTTCCTTTTCAAGGTCATGAGAAGTTAACTCAAGACTTGGAAAAGAAGAAGTATTTCAAAATGAATCTCCCTATCTTCCGTAAGATTGTCCCCTCAAGATAAGGTTGAGTGAAATGATTATGTTCCTCGTCAAAGGTGAAATCCAAGGACACAATTTCTCATATGGAGAATGGCAACACTTATACCAATTTTGAGAAGAGGAGCATACAATAAGGACACGCTTTAAAGCTATAGGATCAAGTTTGCCCATCTTGATCAAGGACAAACAAGACACCCAAAGAGATCCTTCATGGAAGTTTCTTAGAAGTGGACAAATTAGGATAGAGAGCAGAAAGTACATCATAGGACACTTAAATCTCAAGATTCTATAGGGTAGTCAATTAAAAAGATATGTTATTGAGAAAATAGGGATGTCATCTCTGATTTAGGGGAACAACATATCCCCTCATTATTAGTATTTCTTGTAATAAGCCACAAATTCAACAGCTTTGTGCCTCTCCTTTTTCTCTTTTAACACAACAAAAACAGCAGTACTTTCATAAACACAATATCTAAGCTGCTTGGTAAAGTATTAAGTAATAATCATTAAATGCTCCATTTCCAACCCCACTCATTTCAAAGTGCAGAAAGAGATACTTTTTATACATTAAACCTAATTACCCAACCAAACTTTCATTCCATTTTCTTGGATCCAGAACAATTCTAAGCACATAATATTAATTAGACAATCTCATTCAACCCCAGTTCATCTGGTTCATCCTCAACTACTTCTCAACCGATTGTGTTTACCTCCAGTGAAATCATACTTTTGTGTGGAAATTTGAAATCAATTTCACCTATCTGTAAACCATATATATTTTTATACACCCCATATCTTCATGTCACATAAATATTAATCCTATATAGATGAATCTTGGACAACTACTTATATGTAGTAATAATTTCCACTGGTACAAGGCTCCCTACATAATAAAAGAATTGAAAGCCAATAATTTTCCAACCAAAGTAAACAACTAAACAGAGACTCCCCTACCTGGAATGACATTTGTAAACAAGTAACTCCCTGATGATGAAGTTGAGACGGAAGAGACAAGATCGCCTGAAAGGGATAATAATTCAACTTTTACATTTGATGGGCCTCCATTTTTAATTGAGCAGCTTTCTCCCCCTACAGCTCCCACAACTCTACCAGATATAGTGAACCTAAAATATACAAAACTTTGTAGGTAATTTCAAATTTAGAGCATAAGCAAGTTCGGCATGCACAGGACATACAACAATAACAATAGCCTTATTTAACAAGAAATTGGTTACATGGATCATATGACATCTTTGGGCACATTTAAAAACTAAATCCACAAGGATACCATTCACCCTAACATTTCATTCATTTTAATAATATGCTCCAAAATCAAAAACCATGTGCAGTTAAAAAATCAGAATAATAGCCTACCCTGTGAAACGAAAGTTTATATCTTCATTGCCATTGCAACCATTATTGTCAACCACCACAGGAACCTGTAGGACAAGAGGGGCGGAAACAAATGAGTGTAAGAATCATAAAAATAATCTCATATTACATCCAGATTGAGAAAGAGAGGAGTGGTCATGCATGCAGATTATAACAGATAAATAACTAACCTTTTCTGGATCCCATGTCCATCCGGGAGGTCCATTAATTTTAATTACAAAGGAGCCCTGTGATGAAAATAATTGCATTGAGAAGAACTGAATAATGAATACGCCTCAATGGCATTATGCTGAAAAAAGTTGCTCAAACAAACCTAAATGTGTACAAATTATAATAAAATTCACCTTGTCATATACTGGAATAAAGTAGTATCCATTTGGAGCGCATTGTGTTCTGTCCTTTACCAGTCCATCCACAGTTTGAAGCTCAACCTACAACAAATCGATCAATTAAATGTTGTTGAATGCAAGTTGAAATGAATGCTTGGATGAGCAACACCACATCCTTTTCCCAATAATAGTATATAGCAAAGAGGACGAGATAGGACTTTTTTATGAATGTCTTGTTTAACCGTAACAAACCACTGAAGCCAGTAACATCATTACAGCTATTGTGCAAAATAATTAGTTAAAATAAAATGGAACCAGTGAGGGGCATTTGAAATAATTTATGGGGAGCTTCTTAGAGTTTAAGAAAATGGCATATGACTCTCACAAGCTGTTTTATCTCTTTTTAGCTTATCCCAATAATATTCATAGTTTTGAATCTATGACACAAGCCCTCGTGTAATAAGAGCTAATTGAATAACACTTTGGCCCTATTTAAAATAAACTTCTGCATAAAAGCCTAGTCAAATCTATGGCATAAGACCTCGTGTACATAAAGCTTAGTGAACAAGTACTTAGATCTTGAATGAATAAACATCTAAGCAAACGCTTATACTAGAAGAAAAATGAAAAAGTAAAATAAAATAAATTTTTCCCATGAGTTAAAATCAATTTGTGCATTCAACTTTCATAAAAGCTACCTTATCCAACTTTTCCAAACGCTGAAGTAAAAATATACTTATTTTTTTCTCCCGAGTACTTAAGAATAAGACAAATCTTACGATATTTGGCTACATTGATAATTATTTCACAAACTCTTTGAATCTCTAATATGGTCTGAACATTCATGTTTTGTGATCTCCTCTTTCTTAACTTGTAATACATCCTTGACATCTTCCTTGTTACATAGACTTCTCCCACTGATGGTGTCCAACGTGTAGTCATCTCCTTTAGCCACTAATGTATAAATACCAATGATGGTGTCCTTAACTCCTTTTTTCATGATTCCAATCCTTGCTAAACTCTAGGAGAGCACTTCGTATGTAGTGTTTAGCAAGGTTTAGAACTATTCACACATGTCCAATAGCCTCACATCACTTAGGAGTCAAGGACACTTTAAATACACTTTGACATCTTTTAAGGGCAAAACCATGACGGAACTCTAAGCTCCAAAGCGGACAACACACTCCGGGTGCGGTGATTGACCCTAGTAATTGAAGTCGGAACATTGACGTCGTCTAGAATATATATTGGCATCATAGCAAAAAGGATTATTTTGAAAATGTATCCAAACTCCACTCTTTATGCAAGTCGCTGAAGAAGATGACCACCTCAAAAGTCATCTTTGGGAAAAGTTTGCATAACAAGAGGATGTCAAGCTATATCTCAAGTTTAAGAAGGTGAGAAAGCAAACTATAGCCAAATATAGCTTTGGAGATTACAAGTTTATGGAAGCGCTATCAATATACCCAAATATCATGAGGTTTGTCTTATTCTTCTTTCTATGGTTGTATATTGTAAGGATAGCTTATTATTAATATATTTTTTTCAATTTTACAGTGGATATTACCGATGGGAAAACATAAATTTGCTGCAAGATAGTTGAACCTGGAAACAAATGGTAGAAAGAAGAGAAAGGAATTGGATATTGAAGAAGGCATGAAAATAATTTCTTACAATAAAAGTCTGAGTTCCTCCCACTTTTCAAACATTTTGTAAAGGAAAAAATATTCGTTTGGTAAGAGTCAGCAGGTTACACGCACTTACCGTGACATCGGAATAGTCCAACTTGGTATCAGTTTGTTTTCTCGATTTTACCAACGATGAGCTTGCCTGCGATAACCCAACTTTGTAAGCAAAAATAAACATCCAGCGAATATTACAAAAAAGAGACGAAAATTAAAAAAAAAAAAAAGAAAACATCACACTAAAATAAACAAGCGAATTCATCAGAGTTAGATATAAATAAAAAACAGAAATCACAAACGAATAGTGAGGTAAAGCACAAATTTAAGATCCATGCATTTATTTTCCCAATCCAAATGACTGAAAATCAATAGCGCTTTCTGAGCATCGATAGTGATACTAATCATGAGGAAATCGGCGTTTGAATTCTTCACTGCGTTTTTCACTGCCGAGGCTGATAGAAATGCACATTACTTTACCTCAACAAAACCTCCGCAGCCATAGATGGAATCAGCAGAAGCAGCTGAAATCCAACAAGTTGCAATTAATAGTAAGCATAGAAAAGCATCTCCGATCGTCATTTCGGATCTGATGCTCGGCGATGAATTCAACCTAAGGTGGAGGAACAGATCTGGAGAATCATACGAATATCTCTATTTCTTTATTTAATGGAACCACAGCCACTTCACTCCAGGTCTACTGAGAGGGTTTATGGGATTCTAGACCAAAACAAAAAAACCAAAAGGACCACAGTAAAAAATATTTTTCATCATCAAAAAACAATTTGGAGTGAGTGATGGTACCTTTATACCTTTTTTAATTTAATTTTTGAGAAAATATTTTTTTTAAAAAGAATTATCTGTTATATTTAAAATAATAATTTCGTGAACTCATACATTTTTAAAAAATATTTTAAACTTTTTAATCTAAAATATTTTGTCCTTTCTTTTAAAAAAAAAACATAAAAATATTGTGAGTTTTCTTTAATATACCTAGCAATTTGAAAAAAAAAAACTTTAAAATTTAAATAAATAAGTTCAAAATTGTTGAGTTTCATATTAATGTTTAACATAAAAGTTTTTATTTAAAAATAAATAAATAAATTCGAAACAAATGTAAGCACTTATCTATTGTTTAGTGAATAATTATTTATCATGTACTCTTATTTCTTTGAATATGGTTGTGTTGCATGTATTTTTAAGCATTTTAAAAAATATTATGCAATGATCATTTAATTATTAAAGCATTCATGATACAAAATTAAAGACTATAATAATTTGGTTGATCATATTATTAAAAATAATCTTGAATCATAATTAACGAAAACAATTGCTGTTATTTATAATAGCGAAAACACAAATACAGTACTATATATCCGAATTTTTTATTTTTATATTTATATATAGTTATATTTATTTTAAAATTTAAATAATTATTTTATAAAATACTTCTTGTTTCTATTTTTCACATTATCTATAAATAAAATTTAATAAAATTTTGGTAACTATTTTTGTTATTATAATAAATATTAAATGTGCATATTTTTACATTATAAAATATTAAAAAAAAAAAGGAAACATTATAAAAAGGATAAAAAAAATCAATAATTCAAGTCATATCATATCACATGTTAAAAAGTTTGTAGACTCAATATCAGAGATAGTGGTGAGAAGAGTTGATGTTGGTTTGAATGGTTGAAAGATTATAGACCGGTCTTAAACGTGTGTCAATTGCGATATTGTTACTATGGTGAAGATCCAAGACTTGACGTTCTTTGAGCTCAACCTTCACACCCACGTTAGAGTTTTTCACAACCCCGTTTAATCTTCTCGACAGTATAATAATCTCTGTTTTAACTTGCTCAACTTTATCAAAGTCATTTAGAGTCTATTATAACGAAAGTTTGTTGGACTTATGGTGTCACCCGCTATCAGGCTCCTATCAAACCATAAATATATAGTCTCATGCATGAGTTGAAGGTGCAAAGAGTGTGTTGGAGATCACAAAGAGATAAGAATATTTTGTAGTATATAAGTGAGTGCAAATCTCACATTTTAAGTTGATTTAGAGATAAAAACAAGTGGGTGCAAATCTCACATTTCAAGATAATTTTATAAGGTAGAGTTAGGTTCAAATAAATTTATTTAAAAATTGTCCTATGTATAAAAGTTGTGATTAGTGGTATTAGATTCAGCAAACATGCATAAGACAAGATACGGAAATTTTCAATAGAAGCATTAATTTTTTAAAAATAGTTATTTACAGTAATAATGGATTAACGGAGACGTAGTGAAAAATGTATTTATTAAAAAAGAAACCAATACACTATCGTTATTATTATTTTTACTTATGATTGAAAAGATGATACATAATTCACCTTTTTCAAATTTTTGTTGTCAACTGAACAATACATGAATGGGATCTCAACGTGTTTGGAAAGGATAAGTGTCGTTGTTTGGCAACTTGGTAAAAGAATATATATATAAATGTGTGTGTGGGTATAATCCAGATATACGAGGGAAAAGAAAAGTTGCATGTTTTAGCAACATGATATAATAGATTTATAATGTCTTTCAATAAATATTAATATTATTAAATAATTCCATAAGAATATTTACTATTTAAGTCGGAACATATTTTGAACTACTCGTTTATGAACTTTTTAAATCATGTTCGGGTTCAAATAATATTGACGCTCTAAACATTGAATTCTTACAAACTTGCATTATGTTGATTCGAGTATTATTAGGTTTAAACTTTTTTAAACAAGTCTCTTGGTTAAATAAAGAGAAAGAAGAAATTTTACACTAAAAATGTTAGTTAAATAATTCGATGAATATTAATCATCGACAAAAGTACTAGTTAACGCCTATAACATGACAAATGACAGCCTAAAAAGTCCTTGTGATATATACCTTTGTATGATCCATTCACACGCGAAAAAAGGATTTAACTACGTTCTCCACCCAATACTATATTCATTGATCTATCCTGTAACTAATCATGTTTCGTGTGAGAGACATCATTGCCATTTTTGTTGTGTTATACTGCTTTCAGAAACAAAAAAATAGAACCAAACAATCCTCAAACCTTTCTACAACTTAGAAGCTAAAATAATATAGGTGATTGAAAACTGGAGCATTAATTATACATAGATAATCAATTCTTGACTTGACCTAAATATAAGAACATTGATACATTTGACAGTGGTGTCATTCAATGTGACAGACTATCTATCCCAACCTGATGGCCTCCGCCTCTCTTTGGGTTTAGAACTGCAGCCAAAGAAAGAAGGTAAGAACATTAGCAACCAAATTTTGTATTAAGATAACTATGCAGCAAATACACATTCAAATACGAACCTATTCGTGCTCTTCTGACCAGGATTTACCCCAGAACCTTGAGTGCTGGTATTTACTGCTGACGAAGCAGGAAGTGAAGCAGTGTGCTGATATGTATTCACGTCACCACCAATTGATCCACCAGATACAAAACCAGGGAGTGCCGGTCTCTTATTAGCAGCCATGCTTGTATTGTTACCGAATCCTTGATTCTCAGAGTTTGATGAAGCAGCAACAAAGTTACTCTTAAATTGTGACATCATTCCTGTCCGCAGAGAATTTACAGCGGCAGATCGAGTAGGAACTGTGCTAGATGACTCAGGATTATATCCAATCCCCAAGCCAAAATCCACTCCACGCACACCACGACCACCTCCCCCACCACCTCTACCTCTGCCTTTTTTCCCACCTGCACAGTACATCTTAAGAGATTAGATTTAATTACTTGCAAATAAATATCCTGCAGGTTTTTTGCTCAGCAAATTACTATTTCATTTCATAATAACAAAAGTTGCATTTCATACCTCCTTTTCTTGCATCACGTTTCGACCTGAATCTCCCATCCTATTGAATTACAAGATAGATGTCATTAAATAAATTCAATACCTATACAAGGGAGTTGAACCTTTATTATTTTAGATCATCTTAAAATATCAAAAGACATTTTTTTAAAACATAAATATCACAGCAACAATATAAGCAAAAAATAAATATAATAGTATTAAAGGAGAAAGGCACCTCCATGATAAATTCTTTAGTGAACTAATCCTACAGTTATAATAGATAAATGGCTATGAGAACTAATTTATTATTCTACAGATGCTAGTGATTAGATTACAAGGCTTTTGTGCATCAGAGATTACACTGAAGAAGGCAAGATTACAACTTGTAAAGCGCCCCTAAACAATTTTATAGTTCCCCGCTCTTACCAAACTGTTCATATCAAATAGATTTTCCTAGTTGTGTACTTCCACCATGGTCTTCGTTTATTATTCAATTCATCAACAAAAAGCCTTACCCATTTATTTTTCACATAACACTATTCATATTTAAAAGAAGTAACTCAAATGATTTTAAAACCATTAACAAAAGACAAGCTAAATTCAAACAGGCAAATACAAGAAAATTCATCATATATTTTATTTTTTAGAGAATACAAGTGGGGGAAGAAGATCTTAAGATGCAAGGACTTGAATAATAGAAATCTGAAATTAGAAAACCAAAATAACTTAAGGAGGTTATGAGTTTTTTAGTTTAAAAATTAGCAATGAGATATCACTCTTGCAAACAATTTTCAGATTTTTTTTTCTTGTATGGAAAAATAAAAAACAGTTTTCAAAATTAGGAAACAAACAGTCCCTTTGCTTCTGATGTATTCAGCCTCTTAAACCACCTCAACTGTCATTAACTCACTCATATAACTCTGCCTAAAACTTATCACTAATTAAATTATTGCCATGAAAATAGCACTATTGTAATGACATTTACAACAAACCAACAAAATCTACATAAGTATCACGCGAGGATAAAACAAGATTCTAAAAAACCCACAGTTGCATGAACCATAAACAATCAAAGATAAGAGAATCAGCAAGTAATAAACAAGTTAAAAGCCTAAATACAGATTGATGAATAGAAGAATATATAATTGAAGGTGTTGTTACCTTCATAGCAAGATCCATCAACTCTACGGACACGTTCTGACCAGCAGCAACTAAGCTATTGACCAATTCACCAGCAAACCGTGCTTCTTTCTGAGTTATAAGAGTGTATGCAACCCCATCCTTGTCACCAGCACGACCTGTTCTTCCAATGCGATGGACATGCATGTCCATATCCTTTGCTATATCGAAGTTTACCACTGACTTAATTGACTTGATGTCAAGACCCCGGGCTGCAACATCAGTTGCAACGAGCACATGGTAGACACCGGATTTAAACTTCTGCAAAATATCCATCCGAGAAGCTTGATCTTTATCACCATGCAGGGCAGCAACTTTAAAGCCTCTCTGAGCCAACTGTGATTCAATTTCATCCACAGTAGCCTTTTTTGAAGCAAAAACCAGAGTATCACCTTGATCAATCATTTCAGGTAGCTTTTCCAGAAGCCAAGGCAACTTTTCAGTATCAGAAGGAATCACATAAACAACTTGAGTGATATCTTCATTTGCCATCCCCACCTCTCCAACGGTTACTCTAGTAGGATCAGTAAGGATTTCCCTAGCCAACTTTTCAACTTTACGAGGCATTGTTGCAGAAAAGAGTAATGTTTGACGGTCTGGCCTAATCTGCCCAACAATGGACCTTACTTGAGGTTCAAACCCAAGATCAAACATTCGATCAGCCTCATCCAGCACCAGGTAAGTTGCTCTCATCATTGTCAATGCCTTCATTTTCAGCATATCTATCAATCTGCCAGGGGTAGCAACAACTATCTCACATCCAGCTTTGAGTTCTTTGAACTGTTCAAGTTTTGACATTCCACCATAGACAGCAGATACGCGTACTCCATAAGCTTTTGCAAACTTCTTGGCCTCCAGATATATCTGATGAGCCAATTCTCTGGTAGGTGCACATATCACTCCTATAGGCCCCTCTTCCTTCTGAAGTTCAGGCTGATCCATGATATGCACAATCATAGGAAGCACAAAAGAAGCCGTTTTACCAGAACCAGTTTTTGCTATACCAATAATATCCCTGCCCGAAAGCACAACTGGCAAAGCCTGACATTGTATAGATGTCGGCTTCTCATACCCTTGTTTTTTTATAGCATTCATAATCTGTGACGGAAACCCACAGTCCTCAAAAGTCTTTATTGGCTTAGGAACATCAAAACCAGATACACGAATAGCCAAACTCTTCCGGTATTCGCTAACATCCTGCTCACTCATACCTGGAGTAGAATAAAATCATTTATAAGAAAGGCATTCCATAGCGAAAATGAAAGATGAACCAAAGAGAATTTATTGAGCTGCATTTGGGTGAGTGTTTGCAAAATTTGATGTGTTTCAATGTTTTCATTCTACATGGAAGTTATTAGTAAACTCGGTTTAAAAGGCTACCAAAAGTTGTTTTTATTCAAAATCAATTCTGGACTCACAATCAATTCCTCTGTTTATAACCAAACATGTGAACATTTACCTAAAATCACGCTAGCTAGTATTTCAATGTGAATCCAAACACGCCCTAATATAATCCCGGGGTTACAATGGAAGTACCTGATGTTGAAGACGTCTCCTCGTAAAAATCCTTATTGAAGGGTTCGTAGTCAATGGAAGAGTGGTCGAGAGCAGGAATGGGCTCAATTTTCTTCTTGTCAATAACAATAGGGTTATCGTCGGAATCATACTCAATCATACCAGCGTCCACGGCTTTGGCAGCAGCATAAACCTCCTCATCCGAATCGTACCCAGCGTGCAGCGCCTCAGACGCGAGAGTCAGCCCTAAATCCTTCTTCGCCTTCAGAAAACTATCCATGGGATCGTCGTCGTCGTCCCGATACCGGTCCTCGGCCTTCTCCTTCGGCACGGGCGGCGGCGCCGCCCGCATCTCCTCGTGAATCCCCTCCATGAAGGCGTCGAGAGGGTCGATTTCGTCGTCGTCGTTGCTGTTCTTGATCCCTTCGTCGTTGTTCTCGTCGTAGTCAATGTTGTCGAGGTCAGTGTCCTCATAGTTGTCGTGGCCGTGTCGGGAGGAGGGAGGAACGTAGAGTCGCTGAGGGGCCTGGGATCGCTCGAAGCTGTAGGTGGATTGGCGGTTTATGCCGAAGCCTTCAAATCCGAACTTTCTCTTCGACATGATGCGGAAGAGAAAACCCTAGCTGGTGAGAGAAGGTGGAAGAAAATAATTTGAGGAATTTGGTTTGGAAGAAGAGGGGTGAGTGAGGTCAGGTGCGGGTGTTGAATTTGGCGCTTCCGCCAGTGGAAGTTGCAACCAGTGAATTTAGGCACCACCGTGGTCGATTTCTGGTTAAAGGAGTAAAGGAAGACGGGCGTAAAGATATGGGTAAACAGGTGCCCGTCCGAGGAAGCCCATTTGGGAAATATGAAAATGGGTCATCTCAATGGTGCCAAATTCTTCCTGCACCCCATACTTCCCAAAGGCAAATTCTTCCTGCACCATATCAATTTTAACCTCCACCATATCAATTTTTTAAATTTCCAAAACTACCCTCCTGCACCGTATCAATTTTAACTTCCATCATATCAATTTTTTAAATTTAAAAAATTACCCTTATTCCAAATTAAAAAATCCAAAATAATAATTATAATTGAGAAATAAAAAAATACATGCTGGAAAAAAAATTCTGAACACAACTAAAAATACATTATGTATAAAAAAATTCAGAATTCAAAAATATGTTCCGAAAATTGAAATCCAAAATATTTCAGATAAAAATTTCAAAAATAATTTTTTCCATTTTTATGTAAGGTTATTTTCGTCATTTAGAAGGGGTATTTTTGTCATTTTCTAGAGTTAATGGGTGCAGGTTGAAATTGATATGGTGGAGGGAGAAATTGCCCTTCCCAAAATACCAAAAATTAGGGATGGGATGAATGACCCACAATTCGTTATAAAAAACGTGGGACGTACTTACTATTTTTTTATCCACTGACTTGTTTAGACTCGTTTCACAAAATTCACAACTCATGCTAATAGTGTATAGGACGAACGGTTAGTCTGCATAAAAATGATGTTTTTTCAACACTCTTCAAATTTCTTGTTGCACCCCTTCAATTCCAGAAATTGAATTCCAGAAATCGAACTCCAAAAGTCAAAATATTTGTTCTTAAAATTTTATTTTGGAAAAAAAACTCTCTTCTAAATTTTAATTTTCGTAATTGACTTTTATGTTATGAAAATTAAATTTTGAAATTGATGAGGTCCATACAAAAATTTGAAGGGGTGTTGGAAGAAACACTTTAATAAAAAATACAAAATTGTCTCCTCTAATATATATATATATATATATATATATATATATATTATAAGTGAATTAATATTTTTATATTTTAATAAAAAATATTTTTTATGCGAGGCGGACCAATAAATTGAGTCCACATTACTTAAACCAAGCCCATCAGCTCTCATTGTCACCCTTACCAATAATACTATTGTGAAAATGAATTTAAGTAGGGATGGAAAAGTGGGACGAGTCGTGCAAGCACGTCCGCGGTCTGCTGAGAAAAATGCAGGGCGAGCTGACTATTCCAACTCGCTGGCCCACTTAGGCCCGTCTCGCATAACTCGCAGGGCGAGACGAGCTGACCCGCTTGACTCGCATAACTTAAAAATGTATATTTTTTTTATGCACCCCTATATTTTTTTCATGCAGCCTCATATTTCACATTCCAAAAATTTTAGTAACAACATCTTACTACACATGTCTCATGAAAATAATATTATGATACTATTTACACAATGCATCTAAATAAAAAAGAATTAAATTTATTCAAAATTTATATTTTAAAAAAATATTTTTTATGCGAGCTGGCCCACGGACTCGCGAGTCAACCCTTATGTAGGGTGGGCTAGAAAAATCAGCCCACATATTCTATGCGGGGCAGGCTAGCTCAGCTCGCTTTTGCAGGGCAGGGCAACCCGCATTATCATCCCTAAATTTAAGTATTGGTGTGTGTTGTAGTTGTTAATTTGTGGTGAAGGTTTTAGTGGTTGGTGATAGGTGGTAGCGTTGGTTTTGTTTCTTACTAGTTTTTCATCTAAGTTTTTTTTTTTAATTTTAAAATATGAAATCCATGAACTTCCTGGATTACAAAATTCGAAAAATAATATTTGTAATTATTTGTGTTTTATAATGAACAATAAAAAAAAAAGTCTTCATATTTTTAGCATCTAATTTTTTGGTGTAATTGTAGCAAAGTGATGGTTGAATGTGGAGATAAAATCCAAATTATAGAATAAAATATATGATGAAGTAGATAAGACGTGGAATATAGATAATTGAAATTTAATTATGTTGTAGTGTATTTGTGTAAAACGTTTGACAACTCGTGTTATTATATTATGATGTATTTGCTCGTCTTGATGACATCATACATGTAGAAGATGCATCTACATAAGGAGTGCGCACGAGAAAAAACTTATCGAGGAAGTGATGGATACATCCCTAATAACACGTCACGGTGATAATGTTATCAAAACTTTGTAGGATGACGAGTTAAGTAACAAACTTTATTTAATTGACATGTTAATGGTACGGTAAGAAATGAGTTTGTTTGTAGTAAGATGTTGGAAATTGCTTTTATAGGATTAATGAAAATTAAAGTTGGCATTCCACATGAATAATTTGAGGTTGTGGTGCAAAATTCCAATTTCTTAGCCCTCTATATTACTAATTATGAAACAATGGACAAAATGTTATTGTTTGTGTTTCTACATATATGACATAAAAATAACAATAACTTCTATTTGTCGTTGGCAATATGATAATCACATTAGATGATGTGTTTGCACTATTCACATCCATGTAACGAGATAATTTTACACATACATCAATCTATATGTGATGACAATAACATCAATCATGTGCATTCAAAACATAATTGTTGCATCTTATGGAATGTACAATATTTGCCCATAATAATTATTTATTACTTTTACGGTTTTTTTCTAATGATTATTATTGTAATTATTGTAGAATATACGTAGATAGATTTTAACCATAGTTTAGAGGATGATTAAAGGTGGTTATGTGTTGGAAGAAAATCCTATATGGAAAATAACTCACACTGTATTTAGCTCGTAGAATAATGGGGGAGAAATCAATCTACACCCAAAGGCACACGTTACACATATAAATCATTTTTTAAATACTTATATCTTTTACATTTTCCACAACCTAACAAATATACGTGTATAATCATTGTTGGTCATTTGTAATAAAATTGAAAAAATACATGAACTTATTAACTCAGGACTACTATTTATTCTCCATGAAAGTGTGAGTCTTAATTAGATAATTTCTTAATAAGTAATTCCTTTTTGCATCTTATAACTACCTTATAACTACTCGCTACACTTTATAATTGTTTCTTGCACTTGTTCATATATTCATTTTATAGTTGAACAACAACATATCAAAATATTTTCATTTTTTTGAAAATACTATAATGAATATAAGAAAAACTTTCATTGCATATCATGTATTCATTATTCAAAAAATGTTTATAAAGAAAGAGTTTGTAATAAACTATAGCATACACAATCTCAGTATTTAACTATTCCAAAATTTCAAGATGAAAATTCACATACTACAATTTATCACCACGAAATTATTTTTCGTACAAGTTTAAAAGCCTATTTTAGAATATTTTTTTCTTAAAGTACAAAAGTTCATGATATTAATTTGAAAAATTATATACGAGTCAAATTTGTGCTGGTAAAATAAATGTTTGTGTTTGTTTTATTATGTAATTTCATCCTCATATAGTACTAATTCAATTATTAATGTTCCGTTGGCACAGCATAAAAGAAACAAAGGGAGAAGAGGAGAAAATAAAGAGATAAAAAATAGAAAAAAATGAGTTTTTCTATTGTTAAAAAAACGAGTAGAAAGAGGTATTATTTTGTATACGAGAAACTTAATTGAACATTTTATTAATGATGGAACTAAATTGAAAAATAAATAAATAATAAAACTAAAAAAAGTAACTCAACTAAAATTTAAATGAAAGAACTTGGGATAGGAACCTAAGAACTCGTGAATAACTTCCGACCCAGTAAAGAACGCGAAGTAAAAGATTGGAGGCGACAAAATGTTTAAAATACAACAGAAATACACAATACAGTCAATTAAACAACAATTTCCAATTTCCAATTGAAAATAGGAAAATAAAAAATACATAAAAAAGTTAAGGATAGTAGTAAACCTTTTTACAGAAATATGAAAAATATTAAAAATATCCGGTTTATGAAAAATAGAGAAGAAATTAGAAGAAAAAAAAGAAGAAAATTAGTTAAAAAATAGTACAATAGTATTTAAAAAAAATATTTTCACCAAACATACAATTTTATTTTATTTTCCCTTTTTAGTATCCTCTCGACCAAATCAACTATACATTAGTTTATTTCCATTTTAAACCTCCTCATGCAAGAAAAATATTTACTTTGTTTTATTTATTTTAACAATTTAGAAACAATTGTTCGTGCAAGAAACCATGGTTTGAAAATTAAGTTTGGAAAAACTCACCTAAACTTATTTTCGCCCAACTTAGGTTTGCCTAACTTAGGTTGGTTAAACGAAGAAAAAGAGAAGACCGTGTCACCACCGACACTACACTGTGTTACAACTCTCTGTGACTGTGACGGGTTAATAGTTATATTTTAAAATTAAAATAATATAATGTTTTAAAAGACATGCAAACATATAATTTATATTAATTTATTTACTTTTTAAAATTAATTTAAGTTTTAAAGCGAACGAAAAGGGTGTGTTGTGTTGGTGTTGGTGCAACATAAAATGGAATCAAATAAAAAAAAATGATAATCCTTCTGATCCGATATAAATCTCCGTTTGACGTGTCTGATTAGTCAACCCCCCACAGAAACACCTCACCAACCGCAACAGGACTCAAACAAAACAAACGCATGAAGTAAGGGCGCGCCACGAGCCACTGTCTCTATCGTAGTCGTAGCCACCGTTTCTTTGTTCTTTTCCGTTAACCAGACAGGCACCTTTGGGTCCCGCATCTGAAAGCCCCTCGCAACGGAACCCAAAAAAACAAAAAGAAAAAACCATCACAACCCAATTCATTTATTTATATCATAAAAGAAAAACCCACTTTCTGGACTCACTCACTGGAAAAACGCCATTTTCGCTCCAAATCACGTTTCTCCGATTTGACTCCGCTATGACGAGCTTGACTCGGAGCTCACTGTCTCAACCCGGAGCTATATCGTCGATTAAATTTCCGGGTTTCGATCCACCTTCGCTTCCGGTTACCGACGGTTCTTGCTCCTAGATCTGAGCTGTTTGGGCAATCAACGGTGACGGTCATGTCAATCGGTAATCGCCTGTTCGGCGTTCTTCCTTCGTTTAATTTATGTTTTCTGTTAGTTTGTTCCATGAACGAGTAGTATGCATTGCAAAACGCGAGGTATTGGAATCGGAGTTTTGTTTGAGTTGTTTTTTTGTTCAAGTAACTAACAAACCTAATGGAGTTACAATTTGGAGTTTCGCGTGTGCTATCATTTACTCTTGAGAACTGCTGCTCAATCAGTAAGTGGTGTTGTGCATTCAGCTGGAAATTGCGGCATGTAGATCGATAAGTTGTTTGGATCTGTGGTGAATGGACTTAGAGCTTGCTCTGGAGTTGATCCAGTGAAATTTGTTGACATGGTGTAGAATGTTGATCAAGGGTTGCAATCCTTGATGTTGCGGGAAATTGCAGATAAATGCTACCGAAATCTTTAAAACCTTGGTATTGATGTTGCACTATGATCGCCCTTGCATATTTTCGCCCAGTGATGACGAATATCACTTATTGAGACTAGCTGAAGTTTTGTTCATTTTGTAATCTGTGTGTACTAACAATCTTTTGATTATTATTTTTGGATGAAGGGGAAAGGAGGCTAAGTTTTTTGAGTCTTAAAACTAAAGTAGTTATAATTTTTTTGTTAAGATGAGTAGAAAGGATGAACAGAAAAATTACACGCCGATATCACATTTCACTTTGTTCCTTTCATTTTGAAAAAAGTATTTGAATAATAAAATATAAATTCATTGAAACTGTAGTTCTCTCTCTGAGAATTGAATCCTCCGTCCAAGCTCAAAGGCTACTTGAAGGAACAAATTGCTAAACCTGGTCAGGTTATTTTTGTAAGAGCAGGATAAAAACCTGTTCAAACTTCGAAACCCAATCATGATGTTAAATGAAAAATACCTACTATGCATATTTGCTTATTGTCACTGATTTTTCTTGAGAAACAATCATAATTCAGTTTAGGTTATTTTTCAAAAGTGATTTTCTTTTTTTTTGCATTTTAGCGTTAGTTAAGTACCCTTGATAGTTGATTTTGGCCTTTTACTAATAATGCAGGTTTAAAAATGTTTCAAGGCTTGCTGCTGAAATGGATGCTTATATTATCTTGCCTGGCATTTATGATTGTGGTTGGTGAAAATGATAAAACAATGGAGCTCCCTTCTTTATATGATTCTAGATCACCTTTGGCCTTTGCTGTTGTTCATGGTCTACATCTACCAGCAAGTCTCCATTTGTCTAAGCATGAGCTTTCTCAAGCTGCACCAATTGAAGCACTGTCACCAGTCATTCCTCCTTCGTATGGTCCCTTCTCAAGTAATGGCCAATCCCCTACAAGTTCACATTTATCCATACCATTCAGAAAGAAGAGTGAAATGAAACCTCCAATTTCTGGCTTTAAATATATTGCTCCTGTGCATTCTACTGCAGCTGCAGGCCCTTCTGTTTCAACTCAGCCACCATTGTCTCCTTATGCTTCCAGTATGTCATCACTTTTGCTTCTCATAGATAGATAGCCTTTTTTTTCTTTTTTTATTTTTAATAGCTTTCTTTTAAATGTTTTTGTTTCATTTTTTCAAAGGGAGCCTACCTTAAAATATCTTGCATGCCCTTTTATAGCAAAATAATTTTGAATATAAACATTACGTTATATTTCATGGTTTCTCTGAACTTTGGAACCTTGAAACTGATAATGACATGGTTGCTAATTTTTATTCTGCCAGATTGTTGTAAACAAGACATGGTGCTGAAAAGAGCCAGTAAGAGTTGCCACTGTGCATATCCCATAAAGCTAGACCTTTTTCTTTCGAATGTCTCTCAAAATCCTAGTTGGAATGATTTTCTTAATGAATTAGCTGTCCAGCTTGGGTTGCGAAATACTCAGATTGAACTGATAAACTTTTATGTACTCGGTGTATCAACATTAAATATATCAATGAATATTACTCCACATAAAGGCATCAGTTTCTCTGCCAGTGAAGTTTCTAAAATAAACTCTTCGCTTTCAATGCATAAGGTTAAACTAGACCCTCGATTAGTGGGTGGATACCAACTTCTCAATATAACTTGGTTTGAACCACCAGCGCCTTCACAAGGTAATTGAGCATTTATATTTAAATATGTCATTGATAATGAATGGTACTTTTGGTGTTCTTGATCATTGGAAGTGACCGATAGATTACTATTGTATACATAACCTGGTGGATTGTCTATATTTGTCTTTAGTACGGATAACAAATGGGAGAAGCATATAGATCTATTGCTACAGCTTTGCCTTTATTCATACCTATATTTTATTTTTATTTCACTATTTTTTCCTAAGTGATAAGGAGAATAGAAAGTTATGTTTATGCTAAAGAGGTATTTTTTTCACTCATGGTATTTGCTAGCCTTTTAGGTATTCCTCATATTTTGTATTTTATTAGTGAATAACAGACAATGTTGATGCTTATGATAGTTTTTTGCTGCTTTGTTGATTGTGAAATGCATATATAGAAGGTAGAGCTTTACTTATGCTGAAAGGGGCTAGTCTTTACTCTTGACATCTGATGAGTGTTATATCTACGAAATTCTTCGTAGATTTTATATTCTTACAGTATACAACAGACAATGCTGATGCTTATAAATTTTTTTTGCTGCTTTGTTGATCGTGAATGTTACTAAAGATTTACTGGTAACCACTATTTTTTGCATTTTATCAATCTATATTTGTTGATTTACATACGTAGTTTGAATTTGATGTTTACATAGATTTCAAATCCTTGGTCTTTATCTAATTGAATGCCATATACGTTTTTCTACTGTCATTAGACTAAGGGAATAGAGAAACATGTCCCCTTTGTACAGTAACATATCTTTCTCTGTTTCAGCTCCTACGTTAGCTGCATCACCTGTGAAAACACCTTTGTATCATTCACCCACCGCTACATCATCATCATCCAGTTCTTCAGGAAGGCATTCAAATCTGTTTATTATTCTTGGAATTGCTATTGGCATAATCTTTATTGGTATCATATCTGTACTTATATTCTGTTTATGTACATTCCTGCCAAAAGCAAACGCACCTCCAGTAGAAACTGGTAAATATCTACAGTTTTAGCTCTGTTTCTATGACATATTTTCGATTCCATTTAAAGGCAGAATCATTTTAGTCATCCATATTTTGCATAATTCGGAATATCAACCAGTCTCAATAGTACGCTACATACAATTACAATATTCCTTTCAATATTTCATATGAAGATGATACTGTAATATGTGTAATATAACATTCATAAATTTAATATATCAGTTTGACAAATGACCTACTGGTTCAACTATCTACCAACATACCCCGTACCTTTACTGAATTAGTGACCAATTCGGTCACTAAATTTATGAATGTTATACTACACAATATTATATACAATTAGCTCTGTTTTTATGACATATTTTGGATTCCATTTAAAGGCAGAGTCATTTTAGTTATCCATATTTTGCATAATTTGGAATATCCGTGTCAATAGTACACAACATACAAATTACAAGTATCCCTTTCAATATTTCATATTAAAATTATGAGTATAATTTATTATAATATGTGTAGTATAACATTCATAAATTTAATATGTATCAGTTTGACAAATGACCTACTTGTTCAACTATCAACTAATGACCCCGTAACGTGACAAAATTAGTGACCAATTCGGTTTTGATAACACCAATCTCACAGTTTGAAGTCTGTTTGATGCAACACAGTGTAGACATCTATTGTTCTTTCATTTATTTTATGTAGTTGAGATTTTTTTTAGGATTTCATGTAGGATGTTGTTACTCTTTAAAAAATAAGGTAGAATGTAAGATAATATGTTTGAGAGGCTCCAAATGTGTTATTTATGAAGAAAGGACATGCTGTTGATGACGTGACGTAAGCAGAAATTTGTGATGGCCCTTATGTATAGGATTGGCATTAATAGTGGTAGTAATAAATGCTGATATATTTTAAAATTTGTTTCCATTTGTTCCTGCTACTAATGTTTTCTCTCTTTCAGAAAAGCCAAGGACAGAGAGTACAGTTTCAGCTGTGGGTTCTCTTCCTCACCCAAGTAGTACTCGATTTATTGCTTATGAAGAGCTTAAAGAAGCAACAAACAACTTTGAAACAGCGAGCGTACTTGGAGAAGGAGGGTTTGGTAGAGTTTTTCAAGGTGTCTTGAATGATGGTACTCCTGTTGCAATTAAGAGGCTTACAAATGGAGGGCAACAGGGTGACAAAGAGTTTTTGGTGGAAGTTGAGATGCTTAGCCGGTTGCATCATCGTAACCTTGTAAAACTAGTGGGATACTTCAGTAATCGTGACTCGTCACAAAATTTACTTTGCTATGAGCTTGTTCCTAATGGAAGTTTGGAGGCTTGGCTTCATGGTAATGTAATTTTTCAAATCACTGGTTCAGCTTTTAGCATTGAATGTTACATGCTTTCTTTGTTCTATTGTTGACTTATTTTATTTGCTTTAGTTTTTTCTAATCATCTTTATTGCCTTGAACTGAAACTGACCTTCATTGTTCCCATCAGGTCCCTTGGGAATTAATTGTCCTTTGGATTGGGACACCAGAATGAAAATTGCCCTTGATGCTGCAAGGGGACTTTCATACCTGCACGAAGACTCACAGCCCTGTGTAATACATAGAGACTTCAAGGCATCCAACATATTGCTGGAGAACAACTTTCATGCTAAGGTTGCAGATTTTGGTCTTGCTAAGCAAGCACCTGAAGGCAGATCCAACTATTTGTCTACTCGAGTCATGGGGACATTTGGGTTAGTTAGCCTTGATATTTCTCTTTTAGACTTTTTATTTCTGTATAAATTAATTTTTTTAAGGTTAAATGAAACTTTTTTTGTGCAGGTACGTTGCTCCTGAATATGCCATGACTGGACACCTACTTGTTAAAAGTGATGTTTATAGCTATGGCGTTGTCTTACTGGAACTGCTTACTGGTAGGAAGCCTGTGGATATGTCACAGCCATCTGGGCAAGAGAACCTTGTTACTTGGGTTAGTTCCGTACCTTTTCAATCACTTTTTTTATGTGAAGTTAAATCATCTTCTCATGTTTTCTATGTTTATACTAGGAAATATTGAGAATTTAATTTGTTAAATCTATACTCTGAAACTTTTACATTGGGGTGGTTGGTAAAGTTCATTTTTCCTTTCAGGCTAGGCCAATCCTTCGAGATAAGGACAGGTTGGAAGAGATTGTTGATCCAAGCCTCGGGGGAAAGTATCCTAAGGAAGATTTTGTACGTGTTTGCACTATTGCTGCAGCCTGTGTTGCTCCCGAAGCAAACCAGCGACCCACAATGGGTGAAGTGGTGCAGTCACTTAAAATGGTGCAGCGCATCACAGAATACCATGATTCTGTGTTGGCCTCATCCAATACTCGAGCCAACCTGAGACAGTCCTCTAGCACTTTTGAATTTGATGGAGCATCTTCTGTATTCTCTTCGGGTCCTTACTCTGGTCTAAGTGCCTTTGAAAACGACAACATTTCTAGGACTGTGGTTTTCTCTGAAGATCTTTGTGAAGGACGATGAATACTGAGAAAAGTCCAAAATGTTCAGTTTCCAATTTTTTTCAGCACTTCAAGCTTTCAATCAAAAGTTCGTCATGATTTGGAGCACTTTCAATCCTACAGCTGGGTTGAACCATGGAATTTTCCAGGATTTAAGCATTGTGTTGGTAACATGATTGTAGTAACCATTATTCTAATTAGCAGATGAGTTAGATAATAGCTTGTATAAATAGAACAAAATTTGCCAAAAGGCTCAGTTTTATTTATCTTTTGACTTGAAAACATGAATACTTGTATTCTTCAATTTGTTACAGATGATTTATTGCAGACAGGATTCTATGTGGCTGTTTACTATTTTACCCCAAGATAAGCTGTTTCTACACGCTGATTAGGCTTTGGAAAAAAGTTTGTTTGACGCTGATTCAGTTTTTGAATAAAGTTTATTTGGCACTTGCATAGGAAAAATAATTATTCTATAACTGTTTTTAAAATTAAATATTATATTATAATAAAATAATAATTTATTTAAGAGTTAAATGATTAAGGTATCATTTCTCTTTCCGCAATTGTTTGCAAGATTGACATTATTTAAAATTTCCCTTCTAAGTGAAGTTTGTTTATTTTTATTTTTCAAAATATGGAAAATGTATTGGTACTGGTGAAGTTATTAGGCTTTTGTTAACGACTCTCATGACATTCAACTTTTCTTCTGGATTTATAACTACCAACAATATTATTATTTTAATGATTTTTTATATTATTTAATTACTTTTTATTATATATATATATATATATTTTTTTTTATTTGTTAAAACTATCAAAGATCGAGAGTTATATATAGCTCTTGGGTGTCAACATATATATTTTTTCTTGAAAAATGTTTCTTTGATACTCTTTAAAAAAAATAACATTCACCCCATTTTAATAATATAATAATGTATATTAAAAATTTAAATTAAAAAATAAAATAAATATTATTATTTAGAGATGTCAAGTGAGTGGTTTTTATTTGATAGGTGTGAAAATATCATAACATTTTTTTTCTTTTTTGCTAAATGTCTGACTGAAACTGGGTTTTGTTTTCTTTTTTGGATTTGGGGTAACTCATTTTTGTGGAGATATATAAAAGGTTTGTAAAACGTAAAACACATGTTAAGCGTAAATTACATTTTGTTAAAAATAAGAGTGACATACTTACATTTAAATAAATTATTATTTTATTATAATATAATATTTTATTAAAAAAACAGTTGTAGAGTTGTCATTTTTTTATTATTAGAATGTGAAAACTTTATCCTAAAAATATTATATAGGCCAGAAATTGAAAGTACACACGTACTGGTTTGTGGTATGCAAAATAACTGGTGTAAAATAGAAACTATAGTAAATAATGATTAAGTTTGTAACTATTTCTAATTCTTTCTAATTCTTGTCTATAATTCATGTCCTTTACCAGTAAGCCAAGAAGCCTTGATTTACAAAGTTAAATATTTTTTTTTTGTTAAATACTCTTTCATATTACTTATCAAGATTATAAGATGATCACAACATGAAAAAAAAAACACTAACAAAAAAGTAAGTAAACTAATATAATCATGTGAGGTAATTTAGTGTAAAAAAAAAGTATACTTGAATAACAGTGTAAATTATACCTTTTTTTTATATTGATAGTGCACTTTGATTAAAATGTAATAATTTATCTAATATTTATTATAGTTTTTCTTTTATATTTTTGCTTACAACGCAAAATCATTATCTTAAAATATAATATAACAAGATTCAGGCCCATCTTAATTTTAAAGTGTAGGGAGACATGAAAACTAACAGTGGACAATTTGAAAGTTTGATCTCAATTTTCAGTGTGCACAGTAAATTATTTTTTGCAAATTCTCTGTATTTCAAGCAATATCAGTGGAGACATGAGAGATTGAAAGGGTAAGGTTGGGAACATAACAAAGATTGAAAAAAAGAAAAAAAGATTAACTTTTGGCTCTGTTGCCAAGTCAATAACATGGACCTTTTCTGTTACCTAATCCTCCACGAATTGAAGTAACAAAAACGTTAGCAACAGAAAAATAACGTGCGGCTAATATGGAGCATCCAACGAGAACCACAACCAAACCCTATTTTGAGCATTCACTCAACTATAAAACCCCACCCTTTCCCTCTCAGTTAGAAGCAAGGTCACCCATTGTCTCTGCTTTCATAATAAACCATTCTTTTCCAATTAAAGAAGACCAGAGACAATGGGTTCCGAACAAAACCTTCTCTTCGCCGTCGTGTTCCTTTCTTCCCTTTTACTATCCACCCATGCCATCACCGATGCGCCGTCTCCCTCCCCATCCTCCTCCCAAATCTTCTCCATAGAGACCAACATCCTCACCATAAAATCCAACACAGTCAACACCCTCTTCAAACCCAGCTCCGAGATCCTAGACTTCTGCAAAGACACAGAGAACCCTACTCTCTGCTCTGAAACCATTGCCCCATTCATGCAAGACATGTTCGACCCCATTAAGGCCCTCGAGATCGAAATGGAAGCCACGCTCAACCAAAGCATGAAGGTCTCTAACATCATCTCCGAGGCCCTCACAAACCCCAACACCGACCGAAGGGCACGTGGCGCTCTCGACATATGCAAGTCTCAGTACAAGAGCATTGCACAAACTGTGAAAGATGCCGTGGAATTGTTGAACCAACAGAACGTGGTTGATGCTTATTACAAGTTCAGCTCCGTTATATCTGACCAATCAACTTGCGAAGACGCGTTTGTGGAATCTCGCGGAGTTACCATTCCCTTCGCTGATGACTCTCTCGGTGTCTTTCAGCTCGGTGGCAATTGCTTGGCCATCATGGATTCTATGGTTAACAATCGTAACCGTTATTTCTTGGTTTGATTCTTACTTGGGAGGAGGAGAACCGTGCATGCATGCATGCCTGCACTTATGATATTTATATTAACTACTTGTGTTTATCATCGTTTAGTTAGGTTGTCTTGTGGTCACTGTTGTGATCGTGGGAGAACAAAACAGTTCAAGAGGGCTCAAGGGTTTTGAAATTTTTGTTAAGGGATGAAAAACGATGATGGACTAATAGGGTTAAATTCATTTGAGTAGGTATGATTGTATCAGGAGCTGCTGCAATTCTGCAGTTATTTTGAATGAAAGAGGACA
>Ga0123342_1001600_pt1 | contig 38091 bp, 24 predicted proteins | sample Turbeawhitnodule_FD_89960 | JGI IMG/M metagenome (GOLD analysis project Ga0123342, IMG submission 89960) | Root nodule microbial communities of legume samples collected from Mexico - Turtle bean Mexico white nodule | ecosystem: Host-associated > Plants > Roots > Nodule | place: Mexico: Nepantla...
GCGTAATTAACATAAGAAAACAACACCTTAAATATTAAACCATCAAAATCTAATATTTTTACAAATTTAAATAATATATAAACAAACAACATCCCTGCAAGAGAAATTGAATATTGGGACCACATCCCTTCCGCATTCAGATCTTCTATCTTAGGGTGCTATTAAAAATTAAATTTAGCTTCCCTTACCTTAATTGTTTGCTTTCCAAGCAACTTTCTAGAATTTTATTTCCCACCGGATAAGCTTCAAGATTTACGGACCTAATGCAAATTATCCAAACAGAACAAAAATTCAGTATATAATAGAATAAGTTGAGAGGATTAAACTTTTCAACTGACCCCACCAATATTGATGACTAAATCCTAAGAAAAAACAGAGAACAAAGATATTTAGAGTAAAAATGAACTTACTCTGTTTGAAAATCTGATCGGGTAAAAATGTTCCTTAACTCGTCAGCTACAACGTGATCCGATCAGATTCTAAAATAGATGAAGATTGGGAGGGAAAAATTAAGAGAAAAGAAAAAGATTTAGAAAAAGAAAGAGAAAGAAATAAAAGAGGTAGTGTGGTGCAGAGAATAAGGTTCCTCTTCGTGTTTTTACATCAGTTGTCATGTTCAAACATTCTTACCCTCAAATAAGCATAAAAAAAAATTGAGTACTAAATTATGTTTTAATCTTTAAAATTTATGGTATTTTTTTCTGTTCTTTCACATTTAAAAAAATTATTTCTTTAAAATTATAAAATATATTATTTAAATTCTTAAATATTGAACTTGATAAGTCAAAATATTTTTAAAAAGAACATTTTCATTTTCCCAAATTCAATATTTATAAATTCTAAAATGAAATTTCTTAAATTTATAAGATTAGTTTTTTGTAAATTTAAAATACTAAAAATATTTATTTTAAAAACTTAGAACTTAAAACATGTTATTTGAGGGCTTTCACAAAGATGAATTTAACTATTTTTTAACACTTTTCGTCCTTCCTACCCTTATACTATGTTTTGAACAGTCCATTTTTCAAACAAAAATGTAAGGCTGAGAGGCAAAAAGACCGTTAAACCGAAATGTCTCTCATTCTATTAATTATTTTAACTAATAAAACTCTAATTATAAACGTGAAAGCATAAAATTCTGTATGACATTAATACTATATGAATCATGTTGAGATCGAAAGATTATGTCTAAAATATAAGGAGTTAACTTAATAAATATAAATACAAATAGTAAAACTGTTAAGGTCCAATAATTTACCGTTTAAATAGGTGACATGATTAATAGGTAAGTGAAGTATTTTTTTTGGTAGATAATCACTTAATTGAAATTTATTATGACTTTATCATTGGAGCACATTACGATACACTACGCATCAACCGTCCGACATAGTTAAGAAAGAACGAAAAATGTTAAAAAATGTTATAAAATATTTTAGTTTTTATTATTTTTTATACAATTATATAATAAAAATACTTTTAAATTTTATAAGTAATTTTTTAAATAATAAAAATTAAATTCTACTTAATAAGTATAAGAATATAAAAAGATAAAAGAGGTAAGAAAAATTGTGTACATCAATAATCAGTTACAAAATCTAATCATCGTTATTAATTATAGATAAACGAAATATTTTCTACATGTGACATTCATACTTCTACCTTGTCTTTTCTTATTTTTCTTTATTTTAATTAATTAAAATTTTATTTATTATATTTAATTATAGTAATAAATTTATTTATAAAAATTATGTATTCTGATTAAATTGATCAATTAAATCATATGAATGTTGATTTTATATAGAATGCTTATTATAAATTTTATGAGTGAGTAACATTGTGAATACAGGTGAGTATTTATCTCTTAACACGATCTACCACATCTATTTAATTATTTACGATAGAAACATGTATCTCACGATAAAAATAATAATTTAAATAGTTTCTATTATTAGCTTTTATAAAATTGTGTGTGTACATATATATAATTTTTTTGCGTTACTTGTCAAAAGTTTCTGCAAGAATATTTAATTTAAATACATATTAATATCCATACGAATTATAGCATAAAATTATTTTTCAAATCTAGTAATATATAAATAAATAATGTTCCGATGCTAATAGTCTGTTTAAATACTTTTTTTTTCTTAATATTCTGAGGTGTTTTTTAAGAAAAAAATGTGGACGGATTCTGAATTTCAAAATAAAATTATATATATATATATATATATATATATATTATTTACTTTGGAATTATAAACTTAAATATTTACTTTCCCATATGAAGTGAAAGGATAATTCTAAACTTAAATTTGATAAATTATGCGGAATACAAAAAAGAATTTTACTACTCAATCATATTTCTAAATCTAAAATGCAAAATAAAAACATCTTTACAAGAATTTCTTGTTCTCAAAATGAAAAACAAGATTTATACTAAAAGTGAAAGAAATAAAATTATAATTATTATCTGAAAAAACTGAAAGAATAATAGTTACAATATCTTAAAAAGATTATTAACGTCAATTTTCCTGGAATGAAGCAATAAATTAGTTAATAAAGTAATATCAAACTATAAATTAAAATTGAATTAAAATGTAAAAGTTATATATATATATATATGTGTGTGTATGGTTTAGGATTATATAAACGATTGATTGATAACATAAACTATTCTTATTCTTACAGGATTACTAAAATAATTGATAAAAATAAAATAAAACTATTGAAAAAATACTAAACTCTAAAGTAAAAATAATCATATTATTAGAAAAACTAAATTGTGAATAAACTACATCACACGCTAAAAATTGGAATTTATTGAATCCGAAAACTATTTTATGTTTGAGAAGTTGAGTGATTTTTGTTGTGTTTCTTTCCCTATTCTCCTTACGTTGGAGATTAAAAAGAATGAATACAGTAAAAGTAAAAGTGTGGCATCATTATCTGCTACTGCTACTCTTCGTCTTTGTGAATGGCGGTTTCACCAAACGAATATCGCAAGAAAAAGGGAATAGAAAAAGACGAAGATGGGAATAGAAGTTATAGATATAAGCAAGAAAAGTGGAGGTTCTGCAGCCATGAAGAAGTGTGGGAATATCAATACTGAGGATACTAACAGCAACATCATCAGCATTACTGCTAAACCTCTGTTGTCTCTCAATCTCTCCCAATCCATCTCCCTCCAACCTCATCCTTATACTTCTCTTTTTTCTAAATATGATTTTGTTATGTACTTATATTTGTGTCGGAGGTAACACTAACAATATTGTAACCGAAACGGTTTTAGCAAAAATTAATATTCTAAAACAAGATTCTTCTCCCCCACGTAAATTTTAATAAATGAATTGGGAGATGCATGTATTTTATCACGAGGAAGAGAGAAAGTTACTGAAATTAGAGTGTTAAGAATTTATGACTGTTTAAAAATTATAATAAATAAATATATGAATGCTTGTGGACAGGATAAGTATGTTTGTTTTGTATTTTAAAAAATTATTTTATATCTATAGACTTTTTATTACATTGTTTAGGTGGCTATTTACCGTTTGAATAAATGAGAGTTTTTAACGAGGGATAATTGTTTCATGATCTTTTTAACTCAAACTTTAAATTATAACGAACAATAAATTTTGTTATTTAAACTGCTAAAGTGAACTTTGAACAATTGAAAGATATAATTTTTGCCAGAGATAAGAATTGGAGTGAGTAAAGATAGGAGAGAAGGAAAAATACAAAGAGGAAATCAAGTCTATGAGAAGAATTAACCAAAAGAAAGATAGAATAAAAAGAATGAAGTAAATGGGGCTTCCCGATTATCTTACTTTAATTATGAAATAAAATTAAATTAATTCGTGTCTTTCAGTCAGATATGTTGAATGTTCTTGTACTCTTTTACTCAATTCCCTGCTATATTTAATTTGTTGAATGTCAATAAATATATTTTTAAACTTTCGAATACGTGTATATTTAATCTTTATTTTGAATGTCTTTTACTGTAATATATATAAAAATTAGAGATTATTTTTTTCTTATTTAAAAATTAAAGCTAAATTTTGTTGATATAAAAATATTAAGACTTTATCCACATTAAATAAAAAATCGAAACAACTTTTTTTCTTTATTTGGTATATCGTTGAATGGAGTCCAAACATTTTCCCTTCAGGTGCGCCTTTATCTGGTGATGGATAAGGTCAGAGGTGCGAGAGCTGACAAAAAACATACATGAGTATTTCTTTTTGCACCCATCATTTTTTTTTTCTGCACTTACGTAAATATGAAATTTCTAACTTTGTATGGTTTATGAATTAGACTTACGCATTGAGGAATCCAGAAAATAATTTCTGTATTATACAATTTAGAAACTTTGTACAATTTATAAACTTTTCTTTCATTCTGAATTTCACAATTCATGAATATTTTTTATATGAAAAAAGTTTTCAAACTGTATAATCATGAAATACTTTTTACTTTCCAATTATGTAATTTAAAAGTTATTTTTTCATAAAAAAAGTTCAAATATGTAATCCAAGAATCTTGGAGATTGCACAATTCAAAAATTATTTCTTTACTTTCAGAGTGTGTAATTCATAAGTATCTTTTACATTATTAAATTCAAACACCTTTTTTATGCAAAAAAAAATAACTTTTATATTACTCAATCAGAAATACCTTTTCCTTTAATTCATCCATAACACAAACATATGGAGAAGAATAACAGCCACGATAGGGACAATGACAACAAAGAGAGGACAGCAACAAGGGGAGCAATTTGGTTTTTTAACTACCCCTTGAGAGTGCCTGTGAAAACTATGACTGTGCAGATAAAAATCACCCATACATAATACATTAAGAATTGAGATTATAGGCTATAGCGTTGCCACCTACCTCTTAACAGGTTTTTCAGTATCAGCACTGCCAAGAGGTGGTTCGTTGAATTATATATACACATAGTTGCACATATAATCACATTCAAACCTTAAAGACATGTGTGAAAATTAAACTCTTTTACTATAGTCACCGTCGAATGTTTAACGTTTTCCAAAAGTTAAAATGAATGTGTAAAGATGACTGAGAGATGAAAAGAGAAAAGGAGAGAACGAGTTTGATTAAAAAAAGTAAGAAAAATAAGGTAAAAATAAAGAAAAAAAATGTAAATATAGTTGTGAATGAATCCAAAACCCGAAGAGCAACATTCAAAAAGAATCATTCCATTTCAAAATCATCGTCGAGGTACTTATACTTTGGAGCAACGCCTGGTGGAAAATCCCGTTACAGATTGTCACAAAGCATATCAAAATTATGCCTAATTCCCTGTCAGTATTAAGATTGCATGTGAAGCTCTGATTTGAAACTTCTGTTTGGATGCTGGCTTTCCAGAAGATCAACAGGTTTGTAAGGATTACTTTAAGGCAGAGACAGTTCTAACTGTTAGAAGGGACCTCCTCAACACATTTCCTTTTACTTGCAGTTAGATCATCGTTTAGCTCGTGTTCTTCCTCTAACGTATCTTCTGCATTTCCTTCTGAATCGGATTGACATCTTTTCCGTTGAGGGATAACGGCAAAGAAAGATGTTTTCCAATCCCTTGTCTCCAAGAACTTGAGTAATATTTCTACCACTTGATTCACAGTAAGAACCTGAAGGCTCCATCCGATAAATAAGATGAATTATCATACAAAAGGAAATTTGCAAATTCTAAGTAGAAGACTGCAGTGATGTCACTTGTCTGATCTTAGAAGACTAGAGTAAAAGATCCCACCCAAACATCAGGATCAACTCAATAGAAGTAAAGAAAAGAAAAACAAAGTGCAATGCCAATGATTCTAATTATAGAAATTCCCCTTCTATGCTATATGTGAGTATATGGAGGCAAATACAAATGTCACATAAATTACTACCCAAAACCTCAACCTATTAACAAGAACACTTTACCAAGTAAATAGCTTGATATTAATCTCATCCCCAAAATCTAATTTGTACAGATTCACAGAACAAAAGCTTTCAGGAGCTAAAGCAACAGAAGTTATCATTTTCAAAACGAAATGGTATATTTACTATTTACTATGAAATGAATAATACCTGAGAGCTAGACATCTTCATGAAATTTCCTATGGGGAGTTTAGCCGTTTGAATTCCTTGCTCTTGTGCCTTCTTCAACGTTATGCCCTTCCACCGGTTCCTATCCACCAACCCACCAATAACATAAATCTTCTTCAAATCAAGTTCTTCAAGAACAGTCTCTGAATCCGCAGTGAGATAAACCAAATCCTCCCTTCGATCACACAAGGCTTCAATGTAAGACCTATTCTCCTTCTCAATTATCCATTTATCAAACCCCGGAATCCGCTTCAATGCACTATCCATTTCTCCGTCGCAGCCAGTGAGCCAAAGATGCGCAGGGGAAGCGCACCTTCCATTCACAGCATAACAATACATAACCTGCAAATTCAATAACAGATCCATTATTCATTAAGAATCGTAAGGACTTCTAAGAAAGAAAAAATATTAATAAAAAAAATTACCCTCCTTACAAAATAAAATTTTGAAGATATATGAGAGTTTCTCCAAATTAGTAGCTTATCTATAAACTAATTTTAAATTGAGAATGTCGATTTCATTTTATTCATCTTATTTTGTTTTTTCCTGAAAGTTTTTAAGAAGAAACTCATCCAAACATGCCTTAGTCAAAATTATAAAGTTTAACTTGAGATTCTGTTTACACAAACCTCTCCGAAGAAAAAAAAAACTTATGCCTAAACTATTTTAAAGAAGCTCTGTTTTGTTAGCTTATTATGGATTTATGCAAAGTTTATTGTCAATTCCTTCTTGATATAGAGAAGTTTATTCAAACAGTATCTAGATTGCAGTTGCGACTAGCTATCATTGTTATTGCGAGAATTGACAGATAAATGCACCGCAATTGCAGCCGCAGAGAGTCTAAAAACCTTCACATTGTGATCGCAAATTGTTTATTCAAACCTTCTCAGAGTGAAATCGAGTATTTGAGTTTAGGAACGAACCTGCTGAACGAGGCTGTGGATTTCGTTAGGGTTCATGAGGTGAGAAAACTGGAGATCGACGACGACGTTTTGACCTTGTTCTCTCGCTACAGTTAGTCTTTCTCTCTTGCTCTCTTTCTCCAGCGACCTCTTCTCCATTCTCTCCTTGCGGACGCTCCTTCGAGACTCCAACAGCTTCGCTCTCTCCTCTTCGGAGATGCCGGCGAGGCTCTCTTCCCACTCCTTCCGCTTTCTCTCTACGTCTCTTCGCTTCTGCTCCTTCGCCGCGGCTTTTTTCTCCGCCTTTTTCGCCTCGAACCTCTGCTGCTTCGCCAGCTTCTTCTGCGCGTTCTTCGAGAGCACCGGAGGATCGGCGTTGGTTTTTTCCGCAGCGTTTTGGTCAGTCTGTGGCTTTTGCACTCCCGTCATCGTCGGTGGAGCGCCGGCGTCTCCGCCGCCGGGTGATTCCGGCATTGTTTGGATTAGGGATTTGTTGGAGACACCCTCGCTGGAACTGCTCTCTTTAATTTGGTCAGTTTTTATCTGTTCGTAGTTTTACTTTTTTCGAAAATTATAAACTGTCTTGGGTTAATAGACTTGCTTTGTCTTAAGGGTCAGTGGAAAATTTAAATTTATGCGAACGATGAAATTAATTTGGTAATATTAATTAGCAACCTATTGTACATATATATATATATATATATATACATTGTAATTATTTAAAATAATAATATAAATATGATATCATGTTATTTAAAATATTAGTGATAAATAATTATACAAAAAAAAATGTAGATTATTTTTTTTCAAAAAAATGCTGGACATTAAATTGAACCGCAACGATTCGAACTATAATTTAAATTCATATTTTTTAAATAAAAAATTAAAAATATTTATCAAAAATTAAAATACATCCATTTTACTTTTTAAAACTCAAATATGTGAAAACTAATTACAAATCAACGTGTATTGATGAAACCTAACATAAACAACCCTATACTACATAACTGGAACAAACTTTCGTGTTCCTTTAATAATTTTTTATACACTTTTTATCTGAGTTATTTATGGCATGACTTTGTATTTAAAAGTTAGTTTAAAATAAAAGTTTTTTAAAAGTAAAATAGGAAGCCTTTAATAAATTATATTTACAAGTTGAATTAAGGAACACATATATGCAGTGACTGAGGAATAGAGGGGCGGAGATGCCTGGAGTCCCCAAAATTTTTTAGAATTCCCTGATGTAATAATATGAAAATTAAATTACGGAGTTCTTTTAATTTTTTTTTTAACGTTTGTTACTTAACTTTAATAAATATTAATATATAAAATTAATTGTAATAAAAAATTGATGAAATATACAGACGAAAAAAATTGAGATACTTTCTATATTTACTCTTTACATTCTCTTCTCTATAATAAAACATAAATTAATTGTTTTTTCTTATTTCTCACTTCTAATTTTATTTCTATTAAAAAAAGGAAGTAAAACACAAATTTCCTATTTTTACTAATTTCTCACTTTTTTCCATTAAAGAAAAAAAGTTAATCCTCGTAATATTTTTTAGATCCTATGTATTAAAATTGTGTTATTTATGAATGTTATAATAAAATTATTTTAACATAAGCCCTATAAAATAATAATAGTAATGAATTAAAAAAAAAATCAATGGAACCCAGTAATATATAAAAAGTAACATTGTACATGTATACACCGAACACTAATCAGAGTCTTGGTTTCATTAGCGAACCAACCGATCTAAGGTCCAGTTTCAGTGGACCGACTGATGACCTAAATCATAACGTACAAACTTAATCCTTGGTTAGCAATTGTCGTCCTTAACCTGATCCAATAAAGAAAGTCCATTACAGGTCATATAAATAGCACACATTCTAATGAGCAGGTACGTTATTTATTATTGTACACTTTTTGAGCGTCGGAGTGCCTTCTGTAGGTATCCCCACTCGGCATTCACCTGAGACTGTGAGACCGAAATCCAAAAGAGTAGTAGAAAAAAGAGAGGAGCAAGCTAAGGTGAGAATTGACTGCACAACAAAAAGGTAAGAGACGGAGTCAATCAATAGTTCTCTAACTCTCGTCTCGCAGGAAAAAATAGTAATATATATATATATATATATTAATTTAAAAAAATATGACATAAGCATGTGCGGTGGGAGGCCTTATCTCTTCTCCAGCCCGGCAAATATAAACGAGTTAAAGAGGAAAAGTGTAGAGTAAACGAACAAGGAAGAGAGAAAAAAAATATAGTAAAGATTTGAGTATCTAATTTTAATACACTCTCAATAGTTATCAAAGTAAAGGAGATAAGACATTTATCATGTTTATCTTATCTTATTTATTTTATATATCTTATGGAGTGAGGTGTCTCTAACTTTACCTTAATAAATTGTTAAATATTTTATTTTTATGACTATAATAGTTTAATATGATATCCCTAGATATTTATTTGTCAAATATAAATATAATAATCAAAATTTTAAACAATTAATAACTGCAATTTTTTTTGGGAAAACATATACATACATTTATATTTATAATTATATATATATATATATATATATATTAATTCAAAAAGAAAATAATCACACTTAAGTTGTAAATTGTAAAAAAATAATTGTTTAAATTAATTTATAGTTGAAAGTTTGTCCTTCTAGATTTAAATTAGAAGGAAAAATCTAGACACTATAAAATCATCTTGTATGAATAAGGTGAGTGTTATTTAACCTAACTAGTAATTAAAAAATAATTTGCATTTGTTTACTTACAATAAAAGAAAAACTATGTGAGTACTATTTAGTTTCACATTATTTTAGTTTAACTTAATTTTAACGTATTTGTTATTACTTGTTTTTTTTTCTATTTTCTTCATGCAAATGTTGAAATATATGTATATAGTCACAAGTGAATAGATGGACTCTTCATGATACAAGTTAGAATTATGAATTTGTAATGAAAAATAGATTTCTAAAACAAGTATCTTTTAGTAGACAAATATTGACACTTCTAACCTTTTTTTACAAATATAATATATCTGACGACTTCATTATTATCACTTTTACGATATTTGTCACGTCCACTCATATCAACCTATTGTACATCATGTCTTTATTCTGGTCGGTCTTTGAAAAATGAAAGTGTAAATTTGTTTAGAGAATAATGTTTATATGCATATAGATGCAAGTGAGAATGTATTTATGTACAAGTATAGTTAGGATTATTGTATATATAAATATATGTAAAAGGTTTAACAAATATTTAAAGTAATATATTTTAGTTTAAAGGGTCTATCATCTACTAGAGCCATTTAAATTTATTATAATGAAAGTTTATTAATTTTATCACGTCATTCGCTATCGAACCACTAATAAATATATAATCTCATTCAGTTAAATTTAAAGTTCACTATTATAACGATTTAATCATTTTACTCTTTAGAAGATATCTTGGATAGAAAATTAAAATATTTCTAAAAATTTGTATTTTAGTCTCACTCTAAATTCTTCGAAATTGGTCATTTTTCAATTGTTAATCTTAAAAAGACATATTTTCTACGTTTATCATTGCCCAATTTTCTTTGACTACAATTTCAATTATTGTTATTCTTATGTTTTTGACTTCACAGCACACAATTTTTTATGATTTTAGTTTGTTATAATTTTCTTCTTATGTTGAGGTGTTGTTTGAATTTATGAATAAAAGCTCAAATATAATCCATTCATATTAAATGTTTCCAATGTCTCACAAGTCACCTGAGTTGGTATTAAGAGAATGGTTGAAATGATGACTTGTATTGATGGAGGGTGTGTGAATATGAAATTGAAAAGTTGGTAGCACATTCGGTGGTTGGCCTACGTCATTGCTAGAGAATGACAACTCTAATCCCAGGATTTTGTTTTAGGTCAGAGAACATCACGGTTGCTTGAAACAAAAAAAAACATTTGGAGAGAACAACGGTTGCCAAACACAATAAAAATTGTTCAAAGACTGTGACAACTGTTAAAGAGCAACAATTCTTAAAAGCACGCTGGTTGCTAGAGAGTGAAAATGCACAGAGCAGATACTTCTCAAGAAGCACGGCGATCCATTTATAGAAAGATGCACCCAATGAATTATGATCGGCATCGGATGGTTAGGTAAAATCATAAAAAATATCATAATATCATTTTATTAAATAAAATGGGGTTGAACATCAAAATACATTATGAAATTTCTTGTCTATAATACATTTTTTAGATTTTAATTTTCATAACACTTTTATGGATTCTGAAATCTCTTCTCTGAATTCTGAAATCCATTTGTTCAAATATATCTTCAAGAAGATTTAGCCAAAAAAATAAAATAATCTAAGGGTATTTTTATGCTCGAAATGGCAACTATTGCTCGAAAGCAAAAAATGCTAAAAAATAAAATCATGACAACTATCAAAAAGTAAAAATACTCATATGGTAGAACTTTTGAAAAGAACAAATTATTATTCATCAAATTTATTTTTAAAAAATCACCTCATTATTTTCAACAACTATTATCAATAGCCATTATGAAAAGACATGGTAAATGTAATTTTTTACATTAATGATATATTCTTTGTAAAGCAAGTTTATTACAAATTAATGGTTAAAGAAACATATTGAGGAATAGACTTTCAAATAAAAAAGTTAGTTTACAAATGATAAAATTCGAAATTCAAAGAGTTAATCCAAGATTCGCATGTGATATATGCATAAATATTTTGTGTTTTCTGGTGTTGGGATTTGGAAAATGATTGTTGTTTGTAATGGTCAGTTGGTCATCTCTGCCTTCAATCCTCTTCTCTCACCACTTTCCTTCCTTCTCCTGTCACCTCTCGTGGTTGTCTGGTAGCACAGTCTTAGATGATATTTGCAGAAGGTACTCCGACAATCAAATCAGTAAAGGATTCGACTCTCGGTTGTCAGAGCACCGTAGATAATGACGTATCTGATTCTTGGAATCTGCGTTATTTATATTACCTCAATGGGCATTCGTTGATGGACCAAATTAGGGGATTAGTTTGCGTTTAGGGTTGTACTAAGTAACCTTTAATTATGGGTTAGTCCTGCTAACTTGGTCAACCCTTAACTCTTCACCATGGATCGGTCGGCATTGTGTTACCACGTGGCCTTCCTTATCGTGGGTGAGTGGTCAGTGATCAACCGACTATACTAGTACACTTTGAAAAAAGCATAATCAAATTAAGAGAAAAATAAATATTAATTTAATTCTTTTGTATTAAATATACTTTTTAGACGTAACAAAATAAGTTAATATGATTGACTTTATCCACTTAAAAACATCATAAATTAGACTAATTGACTAAAGGCAGATGAGTTTGAAGTTTTAACTTATTTCCTCCATTTTTGTTAATTTTATTATATATATTAAAAACACACTTAATCATAAAAATATTTTGTAAATGTTTAATTGACTAATTAATTTTTTTAATTGAATAAATTAAAATAACTATTATTTATATATTAAGTTATTATATTCTAATGAATAATTAAAACTGGTTTTTTTAATGTTAATGATTTATGTTACAATATTATTACAAGTTTTTATTCTTCAAATAATACAACATACAAAAAATAATTTTTAAATTACTTTTCATTAAAAAAATTAAAAAATGAACGAACAATTTAGGTGAAACAGGTCATAACGAGTCGATGAGTTAAAAATATAAATATGATCATTGTATTTTTGTAACATAATGACGTGTATAGTCTGTCTGTTTTAAAAATGGTGGCATGTCCTTCGTACATTTGGTTAAATAATAAAATCTCATAAAATCCAACTTTATTTTTATTTTTGTAAGATATATGGGAGCAAATGGAAGTTCAACCAAGAGTGTGGATTTTATGAAATCAAAGTGAAATTAGAAGAGTGGAGATCCACTTACTCTAATAAATAAGTAAAAAGAAATATTCTCAAATTCAGCATTCTATTCTCTTTTACATAAATACTTCATATTAATAAGTGCATATTAATTATCTCTCATATTGAAATATTAATCTCTCTCCTAGAATGAGTATCTATCTAAGTATTGAAATTATCTCTCAGTGAAAATAAAGATAGATTGAAGGACGAAAGAGAAGTAAGTTATAATTTAATGTTAACTTTTATTTTAATAAAAAAAAAGCTGTACTATGTGATAATGAGACATTGTATGTAATTATGCTAATAGTAAATTAATAAATCACAATTGAGGGTAATTTTCAAAAAAATAGATGTATATATTAATTAAACCTTTTTTTTTTATACTTTTATTATGTTTATTAGCAAAAACACATACGTGGTTACAATTGTCGTCTGTGTAAAAGAAGATTTGTCGTCTGTGAGTTTTGGTGCTGTGAGGGTATATTTTTTCTCTTTCTATTGTTGTCTTAAAATAAAAAATTAAGAAAAGAGGAAGTACATTAATATTAATTTTAAAAAATAAAAAAATAAGTATATTTTTAAGTAATTTATATGAAATGATAAAATATTTTATTAAACTAATAAAATGGGATATATTAGATAAGGATATACTGGAAAAAAATTTATGTACGCGAAAAAATATTATAACAAAAATCCCTTTTATATATAGTTAGATAGTTATAGATTACAATTATGTTATTATTTTAATAACTATTATACATTGATGGTAAAAAATAAATAAGTGTCTTTAATACGTTATATATATATATATATATTTATTTAACTTTTAAATCATCAATAAGCCAATACATAACTTTTCTTTAAAATATACATTTTTCTATAAAAAATTACAAAAAAAAAAATATCATCTTTTATTTACTAAACTGGATCCTTTTATTGTTTACGAGAAGTCCTGACAGATGCTATAAAATTGTAAATTTATACTAGGTTTTTATGAAAAGTTTGTATAATATATTATTTAATTAAAAACAAATAGTATAAACTAATAATACCAATTTTATACAGAGAGTTATGAAAACAAAATTCTCTAAATAATATTATTTTTAAAAATATTTACCCAATTAAACTCAAGGTCATTTTGCTTATCAAATATACCACTATATTATGGTTAGAAGAGGGCACGAAGAGTAGTTGAGAGTGTGACCAACATAGTTGTGACAAAAGGTGGTGACTTTGTTTTGAAGTTAAGGAGATTGATATAAAACTAGAACATTCTTAAGAGTGATGAGTATAAAAAGTGAATGAAGAAAATTCGAAATCAGAATTTTGCACAATTTACATGTCATTTATTTTTGTTAAAAAGGTGTATTTAAAAAAAAGAACGTAATCCTATTTAAGCTTAGATCTTACATCATTAATCATTTAACAACAATAATGGTAGTTCCTAAAAAGATAACATGATTAATTTTCACACATAGAAAAGAAGTGAAATATTTAGTTAAAATAAACAATGTTAATTTTTTTAAAAGAAATGGTGATATTTGGAGAACAATGACTAGTGTTGACATTTGTAAGAAAGGTTTTGGCAGTAATTAAGATTGTCATGGTTTAAGATGGTCTGATAAATGCATGTTCCGAAAGGGGAGTGGAGCACGTAACTGACGGCAACTAAAAACACCACTTCCGCCGAATCACAGTTGTATTTGGAAAAAAGGTTAACTTCATTAAAATTGTCGCTTGTGTTACTTAGGTAGTTTCTCAAACAGGAGGAATTATGAGAGGGGTGCAATTGCAAGACGCGAGGGGCAAAAACGGGAGGTTTCGGAAATACGCGTAAAATCAGAGGTCGCAATTGCAAAACAAAAAGGTAAAAAAGTCAGCGCGTGAAGTTTGGCGTAGATTTGGATTTGGCTTCGCTGTTCGAAAATCGAACTTCGCAACGCAACACAAAAACAAGATAGAGAGAGAGAGAAGCCAGGGAAACCCTTCTCTCTTCTTATTTTCACACTTCTTCACTTTCTTCTTCTGCTTCTTCTTCCTCAGCTCTTAGCCTAGTCGAAACTCTATGAAACTGCACGCGCGTCGCTGAAACGACGTCGTTTAGCACAACATGTCTCAGAAGCCTCACCTTCTGCTCGAGGAGCTGGGATCCAAGCTCGAATCTCTTCCCTCCTCTTATGACGCTCTCATCGAGCTCTTGCAGGTGTGTGTGTCTTCGAATTTCTCGTTGCTTCGTTTTGCAATTGGTTTAGACCCGCTTCGAGAATTTCATGTTTTTTTACGGAAATTTCGAACTTTTTTGTTTTTATTTTTGGGGTTAGTTATGTTCGTTATTTTCTGTTTCGGGAGTTCAGGTCAGGAAAACTGTGACTTTTTTCTCGGTTAACTTGATTTGTCCGTTGGAATGAGTGAATTGAGTTCAAATGCGTGTATTGGTCTCCGTTTTTGTGGTTCTTCTTGTGGGTGGTTTGTAATTGGTTGAGGATTTGGGTTTTGGTAGTTGGTTTTTTGCAATTGAGAGGAGCAATTGGTAGATTGAGTGTGTTTCATGTGAGACTTTGGTTATTTGAAGCGTGTTTCTGGAGTGGCTTTTGAGTTAGGTTAATTTGTGAATGGTTTCTGAACGGGATTTAGGTCTGTTTTCTGTGCTTGTTAAGTTTGTCTTGCCTTGTGGTATAGTTAAGTTTATTAAAACTGTGGATATTTTGGATGGATAACTGGAAAAGGATGAAGCTACTGAGTTTGCAAATTTTCACAAAGATGGCGGGATTACAAGTGAAAATGAAGATATACTTATTCAAATTACTTACTTAACTGAAGCCAGGTTTATTTAAATTAACGTGATGGAATTTGGCATGTATGAATGAATTAGGGTTCAATTTCCATTTTAAAGTGTATTTGAGGTTGAAAGTGTTGTTTACTAGAGTTGGACTGTGAGATAAACTAAGAAGGATACCCCCACCACAAAGCATTGAATTAGGAAGATGTAGCATCACACTTGCTGTGATTGGCCTCCTTATTAGCATCAGTCTTAAAATATGACTAGTTTAAGTATACTCTATCAAGCATACTGACTGGTTCACAGCACATGACACATCTATGGTAGTAAATTCGGTCTTTCGCTTAGGAAGGCTATTAGATCTGTAGTGCCTTAAGTGTTATCTTCTTGGAAAAACCTGAGGATCCTTTTAAGGTAGTACATGGCTAAGGCTTAATGTGGTTCAATATGTGTGCTGTTCCTCTAAGTTGGTTACCATATGGTTAGTGACTGGTAATAGTGGTTTACTCTCAAAATCCTAGGTCCTTATTAATAAAGCTATCAACAACGTGAAGAGAGAAAGTTAACAAACGTATTGATACCGATTAGGTTGGTCATATGGACATATGACACAGTCTTATCACAGTTCTTTGTTTCCTAGCTACTCTTGTAGTTCTGGATGAACTCTGTAATTATAACAAATAATACTGTTTTTTTTTTATTTTAAGTTTTTGCAGAATTTTCTTTCTTTTTTTTCAACATTACTATAAGGTGTTTGAAAATAATAGACTTCTAAGTAGTACATAGTATCTCTATGATATGAATTTTCTATTTTCCTACGGCAAAATGAATGTGGGCTATCACCAAAAAATAGAAAACCAAGTTTGCACTAGACAATTAAAACTAGTTCATAGGCATATAATGCTGGTCAAAATGGTCAAATGTGTGATATAAATTTCCAATATTTTTTTACATATGTTACTGCTGTGCTGCATTAAAATTTGCTTTTTCAAATGCAATCATTTTTTATTGGCAACTGCTAATGTTCCTCTACCCTTCGTCCCTCAACAAAATGTTGTCCTATCTGCAGCAAGCTGCATCATGCCTTACTGACTTGGATCAATCACCATCAGCTTCGACATTAGAGTCAATGAAGCCCTTTTTTAGTGCAATTGTTAAGCCAGAACTGCTAAAGCACCAGGATAGTGATGTCAAGCTTCTAGTTGCAATATGTGTTTGTGAGATAACTCGAATCACCGCACCTGAAGCTCCTTACAGCGATGATGTTCTAAAGGTATCATTCATTTACTCTGGTTATCTGAAAAAATAATATCAAGTATTCTTTTACTTTTTACTTCCTGCCACACGAGAAGACAAATATAGTTGGGATGGGAACATAATCTCCTTCATCCTAATCATTATTAGATCACTTTGCAGGACATATTTCAGTTGATTGTGGGCACTTTTAGTGGTCTGAGTGATACAAGTGGCCCATCCTTTGACCGGAGAGTTGCTATACTGGAGACTCTTGCAAAATATAGATCCTGTGTTGTAATGCTGGATCTTGAATGCGATGATCTGGTGAATGAAATGTTCAGTACTTTCTTTGCAGTAGCCAGGTTAGTTTATCACAAAGTCTTTTACTTAGTTGTAATGCGAGCTCATTATAGAGTTATATTTCCCGAAAAGTTATGTTCTATTTCTGGTTAAAGAAAAGATAAAATGAATTTAATATAATTAGACAAACAGAAACTTAAATAGTTGTATACTTTGAATGTGATGTTGTGGAATGGAGAACCAAATATTGTAATTCTGAAGTAGTGAAACTAATATATGTCATTCTATTGCTTGTTGTCCTACATTACATTCGGGTGTTTTATGTGTGATGATTGACATATTTTGGTACCTACAACTATGATATGTATAACACTAGTTTTTGTATTCTTAGAGCGATTGCTTCTTGATTTGTTGACTATTTTTTTATCCATTACTAGTTATTCTATCAGTTCTTGTATTGTCTAATTTTGATTTATCAAGCATATGTATTGAGTAGTACTTCTGTGTGCTTTGTGATGTTAGCTTTCAAGCATCTTTGGTAGTACTTTTCAAATGTCAAATTTCTGTAGTACTTTTCTTGATTAAAGATTCTCTTTAGATCAATGAGTGATACCTGTGTACTTTATTTCATGCACAGAGATGATCATCCAGAAAGTGTTCTGTCAGCCATGCAAACTATAATGGCTGTTCTTTTAGAAGAAAGTGAGGATATACATCCGGATCTTTTGTCTATTCTACTGTCTACACTAGGCCGTGACAAAAAAGTGAGTACTTTTTCTTATATAAACTTTTTCCTGTTATAGGCAGGTTGCTGGTGCACTTGGAGGATGAGTGTTGTCTTATGTATTATCTTTAATATTATATGGTAAACATGATTGTCTGAATTTTCTTTGTTGCAGGATCTTACTGGTGCTGCAAGGAAGCTTTCCATGAATATCATACAGCAATGCATGGAAAAACTTGAACCGAGCATTAAACAAGTTTTACTATCATTGATATCAGGTGACAGCAAAGAAATTAACAGTCAAGTTCAATACCATGAAGTTCTCTATGATCTCTATTGCTGTGCTCCACAGATCCTGTACGAAGTTCTTCCTTATGTCACTGGAGAGCTAATGGTAAATACTGATTTATTGGTTCTGTATGGTTTCTAAATTATTTCCATTAAATTGAGGTTTGATGCTATTGTAAAGAAGATTCATTATGTAATTTTTATGCAATCATGTTATGCTTTGTAAATAGCCGTGCTTTAGAATTTGAGTTTCTGATAAAGACCCAGGATAGAAAACAGAGAATGGAAAAGGATGATTTTATTGTTTGACTGAAAATGAACAGAAGTAACCAAAAGATATCACCATTGCCAAGAGTCACTTTTGCATATTTTTATTCCCCATCAAATTTAGTTTGTGTCGTAGCTTGTAATATTTTCGACTGTCATTCACATTTGTTTCCAGATTCTCATTTGTAATTGAACATTTGCAGACTGACAAGCTGGAAACTCGTCTAAAAGCAGTGAACTTGGTTGGGGATATAATTGCTCTTCCTGGATCCTCCATTGCTGAAGCACTTCAGACAACATTTTCAGAGTTTTTAAAGAAATTGACTGATAGAGATTTTGGGGTTCGCATGTCTGTCCTTGAGCATGTAAAGAGTTGTCTGTTGTCAAATCCTTTAAGGGCTGAAGCTCCTCAAATTTTCTGTGAGTCCATTGGATGCATGTACAAGATATTCAGTCTCAGTTTTTTATATTTTTTTTCTATATCTTCTAAATTTATCTGGGTACAACTTTTTAGCTGCCCTTTCTGATCGGCTGCTGGATTCTGATGAGAAATTTCGAAAGGAAGTTGTGAATGTTATCTGTGATGTGGCATGTCATACCCTAAATGCAGTCCCTCATGAAACTGTGAAACTTGTTGCTGAGCGGCTTTGTGATAAATCTGTATGTATACCTCTAAAATCTAAATTACCCATTGCCTAACATTCTCTCTAAACTCTGATTATTTTAATTGACCACATCTCAAATCCTTATCTGGCTTTACATTTCCAGCTACTTGTTAAAACATATACTATGGGGAAATTGGCTGAGATCTATCGAGTTTTTTGTGAGAATAGTTCCAACACAGTTAATCCCAGTGAATATGACTGGATTCCAGGGAAGATCATTAGATGTTTCTATGACAAAGATTTCAGGTGAAACACTGATGCTGTACTAGATATTTGGTTATATTTGTCACTGTTTGCATTGTGGTAATTTTATTTTTTGTATAAAGGCTTTTGCATTTTCATATGATGTTAATGGGAACATAATCCATTACTGTTATGTGAGAATAGAATAAGGACAGACCAATTATTTTCTTAAAATAAATTTTAGTTTAAAGTTTGAAGACACTCTTCATCTGAAGCTACATACTATTTAGTTAACACCTCAGATTATTGAGAGAGTAGAAGTCTTTTAAAGCTTAATATAACACCATAGTTACAACTTCTTGTCTTATATGTTGAAGATCATTTTTAAATGTGAGTATCTTGAAGTAAATAACTAAATATCATACCATGTGCATTAGGTACATGTTAGTAAATGTTTTTGTTGGTATTAACATGCTAATTTTTTCTTTATGAATAACTTTTTAATTTAATTTTGATTCACTATGATTATAACAAATTTTTGTAAGTCATTTAATGAGTTTAACTTCTCTAGCAATTCTTAACCTAGTCAAACTCATTAACAAGCTACTAATACAATATTGTTTTATGGTGCAAATATTGTACATTGATTGTGCATCAAATTTAAAATCTCTATTTTTATCTAGAGAATACCAAGATTGAAATAGTTCTAAAATTTCAAATGGCTCCTCCTTATAGATAACCTGTCATTTAGAAAGGCCTTTGTTGTACTAAGTCAATGACTTCAAGTTGCTCATTGCTTTGATTTATGTATTTTTTGTGCTTCTGATTTTTTTTCCAGTTTCAACATACTTGTACAAACTGGAAAGTGGTGGTTGTCTAAACTATTGTAGCCTCTAAGCTTGTTTTTTCTTTTCCTTTTTATATGCTTTAATTTTCTTGTTTTTTTGTCTCCTTAGGAATAAAATGTTAGTTATTGATATTTCTTTTGTTCACTTTTCATTCTGCAGATCGGATATAATTGAATCAATTCTTTGTGAATCCTTGTTTCCATCAGAGTTTTCAATCAATGATATAGTTAAACGTTGGGTTGGGATTTTCTCTAGATTTGATAAAGTGGAGGTCAAGGCTCTTGAAAAGATACTTGAGCAAAAACAAAGGTACATTTTTTTTACCTCTGAATGGCTTATATTCCTCCTGGTGTCTCAAATTTTTATTTTCATGGTGCAACTGTGGTATCAGATTACAGGAAGAGATGAGAAAGTATCTAGCTCTGAGGCAGAGTAGTCAGGTATGTTACCATGGATCTTGGAAAGATGAACTTTCAAAGCATATTTATGTGAAACTGGGATTGATCTCATTTAAACGCAGGGGAAAGACATTCCTGAGGTGCAAAAAAAGATTGTGTTCTGTTTCCGTGTAATGTCTCGTTCATTTGCTGACCCAACAAAGGCAGAAGAGAGTTTCCAGATTCTTGATCAATTAGAAGATCCTAATATCTGGAAAATTTTGAAAGATCTTGTTGATCCAAATACCAGCTTCCATCAAACTCGTGTATACAGGGTAATATAATCTAAAATTGGTAGATATGGTTTTAGACATACTAATTGGGGAAAGTTATAGCTGCAAACTGCATGGGGATCGGTCTTTGAGGTGAAGATATTATACCCAAATCCTGTGGGTTAGATTTATAAGCTTCAGAACTTGTTGCTAATGCATTTTAAGTGTCTTTATAACTGCGGTTCTGTTACTTGTACAGACATTTTTAAGAAGGTGCCAATTAGATGAACTACATAAATATTAACATTGTAATTTCAGACCACTTAAACCTTGGGAGTCTATCAGGACTTAGGAGAGTAGTATTTGAACATCCAAATGTTAATATCTCGTAATGGTTTGGACTAACTGCTCTTATGTTTTTTTTTTCTGTTATAGAAAGAAAGGAACTATAATTTGCAGTTTGTTATTTACTGATGTTGGTTATTTATTTACTTTTTGTCTCCAGGATGATTTGCTTAAAATACTTGGTGAAAATCATCAGCTCTATGAATTTCTGAATGCCTTCTATATAAAGTGTTCCTATTTACTTTTCAACAAGGAGCACGTGAAAGCTATTCTTTCAGAAATCATCACACATAAATCCTCAGAGAATGATCAGGATATACAATACTGTATGAATATATTAGTGGTAAGAATATGCCAATTCTAGGTTTATTGACTTTTGAACTTGTTTTTTCGATATTTGTATCGTGCAGTGGATATGCCAAACAGTTTTCATTTTAGTTCATTGCAGAAAGGGTGGGGGTGGCAAAGAAATAAATCCTAAACTTTTCTATAGCTTGTTCAGATTGAAAAGCTTTATGTCTTTGGTAGTGGATGATTGCTTCAGCCCAGGAACTTAAGTTTTAGGAGTCACCAAGGAGGCCAATGAATCTTTTTCTTGACTTTCTAACACAGCTTCACGTACGGAATCCCTTTAAGCTCAAACTGTAGAAAAAACGCACACTTTATGATGTAGAATTTAGTTTGGTGTGGCAAACATTGTTATTCTTTTAAAGATGCGTCATGAAGTATATTCATCTCCTACATTTAAGCTGTTAGGAGAAGTCCCAATAATGGTTTACTGGTATTTTAAAACAGCATTGTGTGAATTAGGATGCTTGTGTTTTTGCAGTGCCCCTTTCTATTATTTCTTATGCTTCCATGATTTTGTCATCAAGCAATATCATGTTTTCAGTCATTTTGGACCGGAAAATTTAAAATACTGGGATATTGTTTTCTAATCAAATCATATCTCTAACTCTAAATTTCTGGTTGACTAATGATGAGATGCAGATAATTGCTCGATTCTGTCCATATCTTTTTAGAGGCACTGACGAGGCGCTGGTGAATTTACTTAAGGATAATAGTGATATGATCAAAGAGGGTGTTCTGAATGTTTTAGCAAAGTCTGGCGGTACTATTCGTGAACAGCTCGCAATTACATCAAGGTGTCATGTTTAATTTGATATTTCTTTTATATCCACTTTCTTTTATAGTATTCTTATTGCTCCTTGTATCATGCAATTTTGTAGACCGTATTGAGAGATTATACTGTTAAATTTGATAACTCTTTTATATCCATTTCCTTTTATAACATTCTTACTGCTCCTTGTTTCATGCAGTTCTGTAGAGCTTATGTTGGAGAGATTATGTTTAGAAGGAAGTCGAAGACAGGCCAAGTATGCTGTTCACGCTCTGGTTGCAATTACAAAGGATGATGGCCTCAAGTCTCTTTCTGTTCTGTACAAGGTTTCATATATATTAAATTATTTGTTACAGGATAATTATGGTGATCTCAAATTAGCGCTAGTTACACGTAAACCCTTCTTGTTTGAAAAATTATGCCTACCTCCTGTGCTTTTTTTAAGGGGTCTATGTGGTCTGTACATAAATAGTAAGGGGCGTGTATATGTGATTTCTTAAAAAGTGAAGGTGTCAAAGTACAAGAACAAGTATGAGAGTTAGAGGTATTTTTCCAACAAAGAAGGGTGTAAGTGTAATTTGGGCCTCAAAGGAAGTAGGTCATTTCCCCTGTATTTCTGATTTTTATATATCTTATTGTTTTCACCTTATATGCAGAAACTTGTAGATATGCTGGAAGAGAAAACACATATACCTGCAGTACTACAGTCTCTGGGGTGTATAGCACAGACTGCAATGCCTGTATTTGAAACTAGAGAGAGTGAAATTGAAGAATATATAATAAACAAGATTTTGAAAAGTGATAGTGTAAGCCTTTCAAATTCTATTCCATGGTGTGCTCCTTTAAAATATAATTATGGAAGTAATTAGTTTCTATTTAAATGATCTTTTCATGGTTTCAGAAAGAAGATCACTCAAGAATATCTTGGGATGATAGAAGTGATCTTTGTGTTTTGAAGGTAGGAATATTCTATTATGATATTTTAGATGCTTTGGATAGTATCTGTATTCTATAATTAGACTCATTGGATAGTTCTTGTAAGTTTTCCATATTGACTTTTTTTTTCCCTTTCTTTACTGCAGATATATGGCATCAAAACTCTAGTGAAAAGCTACTTGCCAGTCAAAGACGCTCATGTTCGTCTTGGTATAGACGGTCTTCTGGGTATCCTGAGAAACATGCTGTCTTATGGTGAAATATCAAAGGAACTACAGTCAAGGTATATCAGCTTCACGGAGTTACATTTTTTCATTAATTTATCTGAGAGTTTTCAGTTTTTCTTTTTCATTTCAAATGGTTCTGCGGTTTAGAAGCCACTGTGCACTTATTTATGCCCTCTTGCAGCTCAGTTGATAAGGCCCATTTGCGGCTTGCTTCTGCAAAGGCAGTTCTTCGTTTGTCAAGGCTCTGGGATCACAAGATACCTGTTGATATTTTCCACTTAACTCTAAGAACAACAGAGGTATGTTTCTCCTTCTGTATACTTAATTTCTTCTGTAGCATTTATGATTTGTTGACCACATTATTGCCAAGACAAAATTACATTTAGGCTGAAATTGGTTTGTTGAAAATTTCATTCCAATGTATAAATAACTGTTTCTCTGACTTCTTTTGGGTCTGATAGATTGGCTTCCCTCAAGCTAAGAAGGTTTTCTTAAGCAAAGTTCATCAATATATAAAAGACAATCTTTTAAATGCCAAATATGCATGTGCCTTTATATTCAACATATTTGGATCCAAGGATTCCAAGCCAGAGGAGTTTGCAGAGGTAATATTTTGATTGACTCGTTCCTTTTTGCAATTACAAAATTTCCTTGCTTTGACGTCAATTTTTGTCTTAGTGATGACTTTTGTTTATTAATGCAGGACAAGCAGAACCTGAATGACATTATTCACATGCATCACCAAGCAAGGGCTTGGCAGCTTTCTGGACAATCAGATGCAAATTCCTTGACCACTTACCCTGAATACATCGTTGCGTACCTAGTTCATGCCCTTGCTAACATATCCTGCCCCGATATTGATGACTGCAAGACTGTTGAAGCATACGATAATCTATACAGGTACTATTTCATCCCTATAAGACATCTCTGAGCTGGATACATATTTATTGGAAAAACCTGAAGTCCTACATTGACTAGAGATAGTGTCAAAATGCAGTACGTAGGACAATTCTCATCTCATAAATCAGTTTTGTAGGGTTGGGTTAGACTTAAACTACTGCATAAGATGATATCAAAGTTTATCATAAATATATTAAAAGGGCCACTCGCCTTGTTATCTCTTAGAAAGTAAAGATTAAGCTTAACTTAACTTTACAAAACCGGCTTGCAAGGGGAGGTTTTTTGCATTAATGTGGGATTTTCAGCACACCTTGGACTGGACATCTTGAGCTTGGTACTAGATATTTGAGGGAGGTTTGATAGTGAGTGTTGTGATAGGCTTAACAAACCTTACTAGGATAAACTTTGATACCATCTAGAAATTGAACTAAGTCTACTTCAACTTCATAAAACCGGTTTGTAAGATAGATTTACTCTAATTTATATACTACAATTTAGTCATATCTCTTGTCAATGTTAAATCTCCAACATTATCCATGTACCGAGCCCAATAAGGCTGGACATGAGCGGGTGTATAGGGAAAAACCAAGTTCCATATTGACTAGGATATGTCCAAATACAGTATATAAATGAAGACAATTCTTATTTTACAAACAGGTTTTGTAGGGTTGAGTTAGAACTAAGTCACTTTGTAAAAATATTTAGCCTATGTTTTGGGACAACTTAATTTTGAGAAACAATCATATTTGTTTCTTCACCTTTTTGCCGTGGGTGTGGGGAGGGGCAGGTTGAGTTAGCTTTGGTATTTCAGCTGTATGTTAATAGCTTAAATTTGTAGAAAGCTTTTTTTTTTCTTTCTGAACAAATAAGCTGATTTTATGAATCTGAAAATTTGTACCTTATTGATTATTTTCCAGAAATTATTTTTTCCGCTCAATTTCATTCATGTTTTTTTTTTCAATTAATATCTGATTTTTTTGTTGCATCCAAACAAAATTAATCATCTTAAAAAAATGAACTTTTAAGCAAACTCGCCCAAACATAAAATTGATTATAACAATAATCGATTATACTTATTATCAATTATTGACTTAGTGTGCTGTATGCTGATGTTATGATTTGTATTACTAATAATGCTCATTGGCAGTTGTCTGCAGATTAAAATAATATAAACTAAGCCACATGCTTTCCTTGAAAGCTTATTTTTGTTGGAGTTTATGGAAAAACTCAGATAAATCTTAGTTTGGAATAGTTTTAAATCTTACTTGCGTGCATTAAAGTTTTTTTTCTTTCATGAGTTCCCTGTGTTAATTTATAATTTAGTTTCCCTGTTTGAACACCGTCAACATGTACGGTCTGTATGCATAGTTTTTGTGTTTGGCTGTAACGCTTCAATTTTTCTATTTACTAATTTGGTTCGTACAGCATCAAAATATGGGACATGTAGAGAACTCTCATTCTTATAAAATTTCGTTCTGTCCTGAATTTTCAGGCAGCTACACTTGATACTATCAATGCTAGTGCAAAGAGATGATGATGTGAAGTCAGAAGAAGCTATTAACAATGAGAAGGAAATTATATCTACCATTACTTCTATCTTTTGGAGTATTAAGCAATCTGAAGATGTCGTTGATGCATCAAAATCGAAGGTTGAGGCTAAATAATCTCTTTTTACAATATAGATAAAAATTGCTAATGTCAATGCAATGAGACTGTAATCTTACATTTGTGATCAATGAATGGCCAGAATTCGCATGCCATATGTGACCTTGGGTTAGCAATTACTAATCGACTAGTACCGAAGGAGGTTGACTTACAAGCACTGTCTCCTTCAGTTTCTCCACCTCCAATGCTATACAAAGCATGTGAGAAGGAAAGTGGCCCCGTGGTATTCTTCTTTCTTGTCAAATTGTATAGTTTCCTTCTGGCATGCTAAATTGGCAAGTGTTACAAAATGCATCCCAAACAGTTGCTAGTTCTTGAAGATGCTTTTATTAAATGAGATTGATTTGTAACATTGCTATTGCCAATAACTTGCATCATATTTTTTAAAACATTTTGAATGTCTGTGTTTTAAGTTGTAGATTTTGTTGTTATTTTGGCCTAACACAAGGTACTTGATCTTTTTATTTAATTACACTTTTGTCTTTTGTGATGCTAGAGATCTGATATATACATTTGCTCTAGTTAGAAGACACTTCCCTGTGATTACATGGTTGATAGCATCTTATAGTTTGGTTGAATGTGAATGTAATTATATTGAAAATTCCACATTGACTAGAGATATGATCAAATTAGAGCATATATGTGGAACCTCCCATTATAAGCTGATTTTGTAAGATTGAGTTAGACTTAAATCTATTTTTTTTTTTTAAATTATAAGCTTTATTTTTGTACGTTGAGATAAGAGAAACCAAGATGACATATGGTTAATTATGTGTGTCTAGACCACAACAGAGCTATTCAATTTACATGAGAGTGAACATAATTACAGAATATTCAATTACCTTATCTAGGTTAGTAGCATAAATATATAATCAATCTAATTGATCCTAATATCATCAATTATTATATTTACAGGATTCTAACATATCAATAAGATTCTAATTTTGTACGTGGAACTCAATTTTGTAGTCATTTCATTGATTGATTTGAAACATATATGTAACATATTGTTTTATTTCTGTTAAAAAGAAATGGTTACTAGTGTAATTTCATTTGGCAGGTAAGCAAAGAGAAATCCTGGTTGGCTGATGAAAGTGTCTTGGCTCACTTTGAATCACTTGAATTAGAAAAGGTATGTTTGATGAAAATGGTAAAGTTAAAAAGCAACTTTTAGTGCTTTTTAAATCTAAATTAAGTGACAATGTTTCTTCCATATGTCAGGTTTCATCTCAGTTAGCTGAGGATGACACTTCAAAGGACGGTGAAAAAGATAGAAAAGAAATGTCCCTTGGAAAAATAATAAAGGACATAAAATCTAAGGGAACCAAGGGCAAAAGAGTAAAAAAGAAAAAGGCTGTGCCAGCTGAAACAAAAAAGGCTGAAAATGATATCGATATCCTAAATGTGGTCAGACAAATTAACATAGATAACTTGGGATTATCCACTAATTTTGAATCAAGTAACGGTCATGAAAATTCATCAAGTAAGAAGTTGCAAAAGGATCCAGAGCGGGCAACAATTAAAAAGCGAAAAGGAGAAGACTTAACTCTGGTTCCTGTGCCTAAACGTAAGCGGTCTTCCTTTGTCCATGGAAAATCAAGGTCAAGTAGTAATACATCAAAGGCTCCACCTAGAGTTTCAGGGGAAGACTCCTCTAGAGTGAAGTTGCTGTCGGGTGCAGAATTTAACCCCGACACAGATAGCAAAACAATTCAAAGAAAAAAGGTTAAAGGCAATGAGCCCTCAATACAAGCAAAAGTCAAGGCTTCCAAGAACTACCATGATGACTCTGACAAATCTAAAGAGCATGACATGAAGGTGAAATCTTACTGTCAGGCCAATTTATACCACTGTAGGATCTTAAAGTTGAATTTATCATGTTATAGACTTTTGCTTATTTGCGTCCTCTTGCAGAGTCCTGATAATTCAAAGCCAACTGACAAGTCTAAAAGTGACAAATTCAAGTCATCCACAGGATCTGCTAAAAAGCTGAAACGAAAAAGTATTGGAGGATTGGCTAAGGTAAATTTCTCGTCCTCTATTGTAGTCAATGTTGTGATTGTTTTCAAGTAAGTATTGTCTCTATGCCATGCTATAATGTGTATGTTCCCGTGAGTCTCTTGGATATTAGTTTGATTTGATCTTATTGTTTTCCTATAGTGTACAACAAAGGAAAGTGAAAGTGATGCTGAAGATCTAATGGGCTGCAGAATTAGAGTTTGGTGGCCTTTGGACAAGAAGTAAGTTCTTAAATTAAATCTTGAGAGATCAATCGTAGAAGCAAAATGGTATATTGATGCCACCGTTTTTATTAATCTAAGACAGATGAGAAAAAAAAACTTGTATATACTTTTTTAGTTATGTCTGAAGCATTTTGACCACTTTCTCTAAAGATGACTCATGGATTTAGCTTCTTTTTTTTATTGCACTTTCGTTAGTTTGCCTAGTTTTCAAGTTTTTCATATTGCTTCTGCTCTGATTAACTGCTTTAAATATTTTTGACTGGCTCTATTAATTATCCAGCTTTCTAACATCTAATGTGTCTTTTGTATGTTTTCTTTACTTTGATCCTAGAAACAAATTTTTAAAATCCCCAATGTCTTCTCGTTTTCCTAGGATTTCTAATTAAAGTTCTATATTGATATATTGCAGATTTTATGAAGGCACTATTAAGTCTTATGATTCTTCGAAGAGGAAACATGTGGTAAGCTTACATTCTGAATTGGTGCAAGTATTCTGCCTGCTAACTTACAGTTCTGATATAATTGTACCGTGGCATGTCATGTGGAAGATATTATATGACGACGGGGATGTAGAAGTGCTATATTTGGAAAAGGAGCGATGGGAGCTTATTGACAAGGGTGGCAAACCTAATAAGGTCTCCAATTTTCCATTTTTCTTCATTCTTTCTCTGACACATTTCTCCTGTTCTTCTGTTTCCCCTAAAAGATATAAAATATCTTTGAAGTTTGATACAATTTTATATTATGTTTCTTCCAGAAGCTAAAGCCCTCAAAAACTATATCTTCCCGAGAAGTGTAAGTATTCCTTTTGTTTTGAGAAATATGTTTCAAAGTACATCTGAATATAAAAAATTTCCACTATTTTGGAAAAATTGAATTAAAGTGTGTTGTGTTTTATTTCTTCTAGCTTCATTGGACGTCTTGTACCCCATTCTGAATGTACTGTCATCCTTTGTGGGTTATTTTTCTCAATTATTTTATAGGTCTACTGGGAAGAAGCAGAGAAGTTCCAGTGCTTCAGCAAGTAAAAAGACAAAACAAATGTTAGTGGAGAAATGAGATTATGTTATACATTTATGATTTTATTCAATGTTCTATCATTATAACTTGTATCGTTTGCACTTTAGAGTTAATGGTAAATCTCCTAACAAGCAAGTAAAACATGGACAAAAAGGCGCCTCAAAAATCGATTTCCAGCATGAGCATGCCAAAGAGAGTTCTGACTTATCAAACCCTGAAGACACTCTTATATCTAAAGCTGGGATTAACTCAGGTAATGCAATTTAAAAGGTTTGATGGACATATTGTTTTTCTCATTTACATCACCTGATTGATTACATCTGATATTTGTGTAATGGATCTGGATTTAACGCTTCAGGACCTGCAGAAACCTGGTGGTTCTGTTTCAATGCAACTTTGTGAAATTAAAAAAACATTTGTACAATATAAAACTTAACTCCTACTCTCTCATCCCCTAGCAGGCTATATATCTCCATGCTTGCTCTAAATCTTGTTTGCTGTAGAATAGGTGCTTGGTATGTTTACATGTCGTACCTAGGAGGTTTGCTTGCTGTTGACCAATGCCTGTCTGTTAGTATAATAATAATTTCATAATTTCCTTTTAAAAAATACGGGTCAGCTATCCAGGTTTAGATGTACTATTCATTCAGTTAAATAGACAGTCTTGATCGCAGAAAGGAAATGTGTCGTACCAAATTCCGATCAAATGATGACAGCAATCTTTGTCGGTTAGGAAAATAATTTTGAGTTGTGAATGCAGTGAAGTTTGTGAAAACTCATTACCTTTTATCTGCCATACCCAGAAAAGGGAAGCCTAGAACACGATGCTCCCAACATTTTGGAAGTCAGGGAAGGCCCAAAATGAAAACAGCCTTACCCTTGTAAGAGTCTATTCCTCCGACTAGAACCCGTTACCACCACATCACAAGACAGTAACTTAATGTATGGCCAGGGATTCTCCCTCTTATCCATCGTACCTTTCAAAAGAAAACTGTAATTAGTAAAATAATTTATTTGATTTGAAGTAGCTAATCTTTGACTAGGCACTTTAATGATGAAGAGGAGAAAGCTTGGAAGATGTTAGTAACCAAATTCATTTAATTATAGGTTTTGTTAAAATCAACCATATGAACTGGTGGTAAGAATGCTAGATGGATAGTTTTTATCGGGGAAGAAAAATATGACTTTCATATTTACTATGCAATAAACATTTTCTTTTCCCAATAAAAGCTTTTCCTTTCATATTCTTAATGTAATCTTAAGTTGCATATATTTTGCTTGGGATATTGAATCTAAAATAGATTTTAAATTAAATTTTCTTTCATTAGTTATCATTCAACTACCTATTTTTCATGATATGATCGATGAGAAATCTTGTTTTTGTGAAACTTTTAATTCTTAATTTTCCAATTATCTTTGGAAATGACTATTATGCTTGGAGTCTCAAACTGTAAATATTTAATTGTATTCTAGGTGGTTCTGAAGCGGAACAGGGCGAAGGATCTGATGTCATAATAACTAAAAGGAAGAAGATTAGCAAGAAAGCGAAGTCAGTTTTACGTGGAAAGAAACCCAAGAAAGGGAAGAGCTCAAGTTATAAGAAAGAATCTGATCAAGAGAAGCAGGGGTATGGTGAGAGGCTTTCTAAAGGGAGTGTCCCACAAGGAGATCAAAATGATGATGCTGAAAGTAGTTCAAAAGAGATAGATGTCAATGAATCAAGAGGAGCTTTGAGAGAAAATGATATTGGAGAAGAATCAGGTTCTGAAGGGAATCAAAATGACAGCTATGGGAAAGGTAGTCCTAGAGAAGTCGAAAAATCACCTATAGAGTCAGCAAGTCCTGATGGTGCCAAAATCGCTGAAGTTTCTGATGACGAGCCGCTGGTAAGTTACTCATCCTTTGTAGAATTGTCGCATCTACTTTTACTTACCTGATAAAAATCTTGCACATTTTATTTTTAAGCTAATCACTAAGAATGGCTTATGCAGAGCAAATGGAGGCGTCCTTCGGGAAAGAAAATATCAGGGCAAAAACGGTGAGCAGTTTGTCAGTTGTAGCACAAATCTCTGAACATTTCAGTAGCAGTAGTGCTGTGGCAGCATTTAGTGTGTTTCAGTGCCAGTATAGGTATCAGTGTGGATGATGACTGCCATTTATTGACACACTAATAGATGTTCTATGCGTTTCTTGCAGCCACCTGTAGATGTAATATAACAGTTGTCATCCCCACGTCTAGAAAAAAGAAAAAAAAGGTTGTGTTTTAGAGGTTTTTAGGATTATGTTATGCTAAATGACCTTTTATTATTAGTGTAGGTGATAGGTTTAGCATATATGATTCATGAGGATGTTTTCATCCCTCCAACACAATTGATATTTCATTGAGTGGGCCAACATGTACAGCTATACGTGGGGATAATTGTATTTGTAACTCTAGTTTCTTACTTTCTTCATACTTATGTACTCTTAGCATCCGTCACAGAGATTATCTAACCATGTGCTCCTTCTTGTTTTTGTTGGACATGGTTTATCTTATCAACCTCCGCTTTTTTACTTTCTGAACTCAAACCATTTTTTTTTCACAACCTCCCCGACTTAACTTAGTATTTTGGCTTATGATGTATCTCTCTAGTTTTTCAAATGATTCAGAGCCTTATATTGAGTAGAAATACAAATTTCTTCTTATTTTCTACAGATAACTCAAACACAAATCTTATCGGTGTCCCATTTTTTCCCAGTTTCTTCCCAAGAATTTTCCAGCAAATATAACTTTAATCATATATTTTCCATCAACACTTGCAAGAAAGGAAAGTAAAATATATATTTACAAATTAAATAGTTATTATTGGAATAACATTACGTAAAAATTGTATTTGCGTACTTTTTCTTGCAAGCGCATTAATTGTCTTTTTTCTATATATACATGTTTATTGCTCACTATTTATTAAGTCTAGGTACGGTTTTACATAAAGTAAATTATACTGTGGCGTAGAGTAAAGTACATTGTGTCCATGAATGATTTACGTTATTTACATCTTTCGTATAACAATATTTCGAATGAAACGTGTGAGTTTACTTGCATGTCAGAAAACTTGGTCACTTAAAAAAAAAAGAGCTTTGGACTGGTTTCAACTAATTAATTATAGAAATGTCGAATTACTCAATAATTTATTTTGAACGCAGTGGCCTCACCACTTTTAAACTTGATATATATTATATATTATCATGTTACAAATGTAATTTGAACTTGTAATTATTAAAAAACTAGGACTCGGTTCAGTTACCATGGTAAACAATATTTTAAAAGAAATGGTTGAAATTCTGACAGAAGAAGAAGATAGGGTGGTCTGCGTGATAAGTAAGGTAATTTATAATTTGATTTGTTTAACGGTGGGAAAGATGGAGAGGAATATAATGAAGTGTCGGAAAAGCAAGGTTTGTGGCGCACGCGGTTGAGAGTGTTGGAGTGAGTAACATAATAAACCAGCGTTGTCAGAGTCAGCACTGAACCCAGTCACCAAACGCGCACGCACTGCTACACTACGCTTTCATAATAATAATAATAAATAAAATTTAAACATTAGAATTTTTGTTCTATTTTAAATATGTCATGAGATTTGTAGGTTTAATTTATATTTTCAAATTATTTTTATACTTTTGTCTCTAGAGATATGTTATTATTAGTCTATCTTAAAAATCTTTGAGTTGAGGACAAAATTAAAAAAATGAAACTATTTTTCTTTTAAATGTATTAAAATTTTAAAGTGAGATATAAGAAGAAGACCAGGCCTGGTCAATCCTGCGGCCAACACAGTCGATCTGTTCATAATGCATAATCATATCCTTTGACCGACAGGTGTGATTCTCACATTTTCCTGTCTTTATATAACCTTCTCATTAACCCACCTATAGCTACCGGTGAAGAGGTTGTTCCACTGTCTTTAAGTCTCACCATCTTCTCTTTTTGCTCATTCACAAATCATACCAACACAACACAACACACAAAGTTAATATATTAACACACTTCCCAAACCAAACAACCTCACACACTTATCCATTGGTAAGTTCCAACATCATTCATGTCTTTCCTTTTGTTTTCTGGCTTTTTTACTTCCCAAAGGGATATATCCTTTTCCTTTTCCTTTAGTTTAAGTTGGATCAGTGTGCCAAATGCCAAACACACTTCACTTGGCTTTGGGATCGGATCTTTCTCCTATGATTCTTTCTTTTGTTTGATGAGGATTTACTCAGGAATTCACCCTTCATTCCTCACTTGCTTTTTTCTCGTTCGGTTAAATGATCTGTTGGTTTTTGTTGTCGGTACTTCCCCTTCTCTTCTTTCAAAATGCTTTTGTTATTATTACTACAGCAAATTTGGGATATTTAGTTACTTGAAAAAGCTCAACTTTTGATATGGGTAAGTAAGAAAAGTATCTTTCTTGCAGAAAAGGAAGTAAAGTAACTAGTATTTTGCTATCCACCACAGGCTCCCTTCTTCAACTTGGTTTATTTTATTCTTCTGTTTGGTTCATTTCTCATTATGCTCACGTTGGATTTCTTTTCCTGGTAATTTTTGCTGCTAAAAGCTTATTAACAGCAAGGAAATAGAAAAATTAGACTTCCATTTTTTTTAACTTTTCCTTCTATCTTTTTTTTTGCTATTTGAGACTAGCATGTTGTGATTTTTGTCTTGGGGTTGATAAGTTACAATTCTTTGTAAAAGGGAACTATTTTCCACCATTTATCATACGCACTCGGTTTCCTTGCTTTGTTTTTCTTGTGTTTGTTTCCTAAATGAACGGTGAACATTGCAATTTGCAACTGCATATTTTGTTCTTCGGTTTGGACCTTGTTTGATTAATGTCTTAACTTGTTTGCAGGAGTATAAATGATGAGTGAACAATTGGGACTGCTAAAAGTCATTGTTGTGCAAGGGAAAAGGTTGGTGATCCGGGATTTCAAGAGCAGTGATCCTTATGTTGTGCTGAAACTAGGGAACCAGGTATGTAGGATTGACATGTCAATTTCATTTTTAGCTTGTTTATGTTAACATTGAATTTTGTAGCATATTTAACCTCAAAATGTTACTAAACTATACCAGACTGCAAAGACCAAGGTAATTAACAGCTGCTTGAATCCTGTTTGGAATGAAGAGCTTAATTTCACTCTTACAGAACCCTTGGGAGTTCTGAATTTGGTAAGTTCCATAATATTGAGTATGCCCCTTCATTCTTCTTTTTCTTCAATTTCTGGTTTATAATCTTTTTTGCAAGGAAGATACTGTAGTCAGTGTTTGTGAAATAGATTGGTGATTTTTTTTCTGGTAATATTCTTTAAAGAGTAAATTTTGTTTTAGGCCCTTTTAGATTTTGGCTAAATTAATATAGTTTTAGTTCTATACTTTACAAACATCGATTTCGGTTCTCTTATTTTTTATAATTGGCAAATTTTGTCCCTTATTCTAGTATAATGTTCCATACTAAGGATTAAGGGTTGAAATCATGAGAACCAAGATCGTTTCTAAAATAAAAAGAACTAAAATAAATTTTGACCAAAATTAAGAATCTAAAACATATTTTGTCATCTTTGAATACAGGGCACTGTTTATTAGCTTTTGTTATTGTATCTGATTTGCTTTTTCATTTTTTTTATAGGAAGTGTTTGATAAAGATCTATTGAAGGCTGATGACAAGATGGGAAATGCTTTCCTCAACCTTCAACCATTAGTCTCTGCGGCCAGATTAAGGGATATCTTACGAGTGTCCTCTGGTGAGACAACCTTAAGGAAGGTCATACCTGATGTTGAAAACTGTCTTGTTCGTGAAAGCAGTATCAGTTGTGTTAATGGTGAGGTGGTGCAGAATGTTTGGTTAAGGCTTCGTGGAGTAGAGTCTGGGGAACTAGAATTGATCATCAAGCTGGCCACACGTATTGCTCCTGCAACATAGTGCAGAAATTGCAATTGTCCTAAGTGAAAATCTCTAACAAGATCACAATTCGCTTTTGATTAACTTCTGCATAGATGAATTTCTACCCAAAAATGGAAAAAAATATCATTAATAGAGGCATATTTCAATGAAATTTAGTTGTGAGTTGGTGATACCTCATCCCCAATTAGATAAAAGTCTCTAGAAGCTGCATTTTCAAATCAGCATGTGGTGATTTATGGTGTGCTAAGTTTGTTACCATGTATTACATACCCTCCCCCCAAAAAAGTAGAAACTGGCCCTTATTTTAGCAATGATCATTCATTGGGGTATTGCATAAGTTTTGATGGTATTGTATTGATTTTCAGTCAAGAAAAGAGAAGTTTTTCTGCTTACTAGTTTATACTTCTACTTATATACATGTGATAAACTATTTCAATAATCAAAGGAATTGCTCAACTTTAACAATGTAACATATTATCAAAGTATAATTACTCAACCATAATTTAGCTTTGAACTCCAGTGGCAGAAACACTAAAGACAGTGAGAGAGTTTTCTTAGGTCAGATTTCATTTTTTCAATCCATAACAAATACTCAGATGACTGTGAAGAACAGTTTCAAGAATAGATGCAGACTTGCTGAGCCAAAACATAAAAAGGTTATCAAGATGTATTTTTTAATTACATAACAATAATTGTGATATTTCTGTTCTTGGTTTTATTCAACTAGTTTGAAAGAATACTCGTTAGTATACTAAAAAAATATCATGTGTTAGAGTAGTTTAATGTTGAATACTGAAGTAGAAAGAAAAAGAAATGTATATATTTGTTGATAGCATTGTTCTTGATATAAAAGTTCCTTGCATTTATGAAGAAGAAAGAATAATGTTTGTTTACTTGACCAATAATTCTTCTCTGCATTACATATGGACAAATTTCAATGGGACCAGTCGATGATTTTTTTAATTAAGCTTAGGTCCTCCTTGTGGTTTATTTTAGGTCAAATCTTATGATTATTATGCCTACCAAAAAAAAGTCTTATAACTATTATTGTACATTAAAACTTAATTTCTCTTAACGAAGTAATCTACATTCGAATAATATAGTTTAAAAACATAATTTTGTTCGATTTAAATTAAAACATAAAAAGATTCATGTGAAGTGAGATGAACAATTCTATCAACACATTTTTAGATTTTCTGTAATATATTCTTTTGAATACATAATTTATTATTATGGTGCACTTCTATATGTTTCATCATTTTTTTATCCAATCTATCACTCTTAATATATTATATTATCTCTTTTAATTGTTTTAAAAAAAATATTATCCTGTGTACTTCTATGAAAAAGTTATTTTCTAAAATAATAAGAGAACAAGAAGAAGTTATACAAAAAGCTAGTGTAATTTCTTATATTTATTATAAATTGAAAAATATTAAATTTTTTTTTCAGATGTTACTTTATATTTAATAAGTTTCCTTCATACTCTATAATTTTTTATAAATTTTTACAAAAAGTTAGAAATGTTTCACACCTTCTCAAAACTACACATATATATACACACATAATAAATTAGTGTCTTTAAAAGGAATTATTTAAAAAAAAGTAAATATATAAAAAAAATTAATGTACTCTAAATATATTTTTTGGACTAAAGATTGTAAATTACGCAAATATAGATTAATAATAACAAATATTACTTTTATAATTACTATTTTAATACTACACTTAAGATGATTTTTATTTCACACAAATAATGCAAAAAAACTAAACCCGGTAAAAAATAATAAATAAAAACATATTTAGAATTGTATTATCTAAAAAAATTGACATAGGAAATCTTTACATAAAAGAGAAGTGCCCATAACTATTTCATCTTATAATAAAGTATAAATACGCAACAAACCAACACAATTTCCTATTCTATTCTATCAATTAGAATGTGAAGAGGCTATGAACATTTTGTGATAATAACCAATGAATGTGTTGAAGTTGAAGGCGGTGCCGGAGGAGAACCCTAAGGAGAGTGTGAAAAGGGAAACGGTAGATCTTGGAAATGGAAGCGACGTCGTATACATTCAGCGGTTAATACCCTCCGATCAGTCATGGAAATGGTTCCAATATCTCGACAAACACGTTCCATGGACCAGACCCACCATTCGCGTCTTCGGAAAATCCTTCCTTCAGGTTCATATCGTTCCCACATTTCTTTCAAATTCTACCCATTCTGGAACGTGGGATTCCACAAAAATTTCATCTTTTGTCGTTTAGAGTTTGGAGTCTGGGGTTTGGTGTTTAGAATAGAAAAGAAACACTATTAGCCATCAATCTAGTTTGAAAATACGCCCCTGTTCTTAGGCAATTAGTGTAACAAATGTTCATTTTTTATATAGGTTTGATTTTCTGATTTGGTATTATAGTTTCAAAATCTTTTCCTTTTAAAAATTTCTTTAAAATTATTGAGCAGGGTCTTCAACTAGTGAATTCCCTCGTACATGTTCTTGTAACCTATGAGTGAAGAGAATAATAATCACACAATTCTGACATAAGATGTTAGGAGTCTCATATGAGTAGAATGAACTATTTGACGGGGTACTTAAACCTTGAGACTCTTCCATCTAAGGAACTAGTTTATTGGGTTGGGTTCTCCACTTGTGCTTAAGTCCTAACATAAGACGAATCATAACTTACAGATTATTCTCTTGTATATGGATAGGATAGATGAACCAAGAGATTCTAATGCCATTTAATGTAATTCTCTACAGCCTCGAGACACATGTTATGTTGCAACTCCAGGTTTGACTGAGTTGACTTACAGTGGATATCAGCCGCATGCATATTCTTGGGATGATTA
>Ga0123342_1001601_pt1 | contig 38075 bp, 19 predicted proteins | sample Turbeawhitnodule_FD_89960 | JGI IMG/M metagenome (GOLD analysis project Ga0123342, IMG submission 89960) | Root nodule microbial communities of legume samples collected from Mexico - Turtle bean Mexico white nodule | ecosystem: Host-associated > Plants > Roots > Nodule | place: Mexico: Nepantla...
AATGGAAATTATTATTATTAATAATTTTATGTTAACATAATATATTTTAAAGAATTATAAATAATATTAAAATTATCTAAATAAAATAACTTAAGTAACAAAATTAATTTAAATTAATAAAATTATACTTACATTTAAAATTATATTTAATTATTTCTTTGAATTTTATATTTTTTTTCTTTTATTTATAAATGAAACTTTAAATTATTTTAATTAACTAAACTATGCACACACAAAATTAATAATTTTTTTTATATATAAGGGTAAATTTGTAATATTACAATTTACACTATTCAAAATAATTTAAAATACTCTTATAACCATCACATCAATCACGTATCTCAATAAACTTTCTTCACATATCTACTCTAACATATCCTAATCCAAACACACTAACTTTTTTCACACTTTCTTCTTACACTCCCACTCTTCCACACCCTCAACTTTCCACTCTCCAGTCCAAACAAAGCCTAAATCCCCAGCCTAAATGATACGTTGTTCTTTGTTGGTGCTATGTGTTATTGTGACAGTGATTGTTACCGTGTCTGATTTAGATGTGATAAAAGGTTAAAAAAAAGGCATATGCTAGGTTGGTCATTTTACTTGCTACAAGAAAGACTCCTCAACCAACAAATTTGACTTAAATAATCAATTTATAAACAAGAAAAAATGTAGAAGTGACTCAAAGTTGAAAGGGTTCATCCTCAACCATGGCAGTGATGAAGAAAGAAATTGAATTTAAGCAATTAAGAAACTCAACAAATCCTGAGAAGAATATGTTAAAAGTTTTGGGATCATTTTTCTGACAAAATAAGGTATATTGAATAATGAATGCGGTGAATAGAGTTTTTTTTTCTACATGCACCTTTATTATTAATACTTGCACCCCTGTATTAATACTAAAAACACTGAAATATCATTTTTTGTTGCACCACGCGGTCGCCACTTTATTTCTTATTTTTTTTCATTGCACCTCCAACTCTAACTCCATTTTTCACCACACTTTTTGAGAGGAAGAAGAAATAGAAAAGAGAGTAAAACGTTGGGTTGCTTATTTTGGAAAGTTCTTTAAGAAATCCTTCTAAAAAATGCATCTTATATATTTTAGAAAGTTTTCTGAAAAAATTGTTCTATTAAACTTGTTTTACAATGCACCTCATATATTTTGGAAATCTTACTCTAAAAATCATCTTCCAAAAAACTCATTCCCGAGTACATCTTGTATGTTCTAGAAATATTGTTTTGAAAATCCTATTTAGAAATCTTGGAAATCCTGACTTAGAAATTATAGAAAACTTGTTTTTCGAAGATTTCAACAAATAAAAATGCTGGACAATACACTGTGCGAAAGAGAAAATAGGGGTAGACTTAGAAATTAATGTTGCTCACTGTCTTATTTTTCAAGCTAATGTTTCCAAAGTTTTTTGGCCTTATGCTATTATGCATTCTGTACATTTAATTAACCGTTTGCCTTCTCCTGACATCCAAAATATTTTTCCATATGAACTGCTTCATAACTGCATACTTGATATTTCTGATATAAAAGTTTTCGGATGTCTTTGCTTTGCTTCCACTCTTGAACATAACAGATGCAAGCTTGATCCAAGAGCTCGAAAATGTATTTTTATGGGCTATAAACAAGGAACCAAAGGTTATGTGGTCTTGGATATTCGTACCAAGGAGATTTTGTATCCATAAATGTAGTGTTTTATGAAACATTCTTCTGCAATTTGGAGGAGAAAGATGATTGGATAACCACACAAGAAGATAATGAATGCATGGATCTTTTTTAGGATGTCCCAGTACAAGAAAAGATTGAGGAACATACTGAAACAGAAGAGCATGTTGAAACATAGGAGCCAAGACGGTCCACTAGAGTCAGAAGAACACCAACCTTTTTGCAATATTACCATCATCAAATCATGGCAACTCCAACTGATGTAAGTTTTGAAATATATAAAGAGGTATGATATCACCTTAGCTCAGTCTTAACTGACAAAGTTCTTTCTAGAAAACAATTGAAATATACCTTGTCTATTTCTTCCCAAAACGAGCCAAAATACTATGAAGAAGCAAAACTCTTTCCTGAGTGGATGAAGTCTATGAAGGAGGTAATAAGAGCTCTTGAGACCAATAAAACATGGGAAGACACAGATCTACCTCCAAACAAAATTGTTATCGGCTGCAAGTAGGTGTACAAAATTAAACGAAGGGCAGATGGAGAGATCGAGAGATACAAAACGAGGCTTGTGGTGAAGGGGTATGCACAACATAAAGGAATAAATTACATAGAGATGTATTCACCTGTGACAAGGCTCACTACAGTTAGAGTCATTCTTGTTGCTGCTATTTTTGATTGACACCTTGAGCAACTCGATGTAAACAATGCATTCCTGCATGGAGATTTAGAAGAAGAAGTCTACATGGAATTGCCACCCGGAATAAACATTGATAAGCCACATCAAGTTTGTCGCTTAACCAAATCACTGTATGGGTTAAAACATGCAAGTAAACAATGGTATGACAAACTTACTACCTTTCTCTACACCATTAATTTCACTCAATCAAAGGCAGATAACTCTTTTTTTGTTAGAAAAATAGGAACATCTTTTATAGCTCTTCTTGTATACGTAGATGATATTTTGATTGCTGGAAATGACATAAATGATATTAACAAAGTTAAGAGTTCTTTGAATTTTGTTTTCAAAATAAAAGATCTTAGTCAACTGAAGTTTTTCTCAAACTTAGAAATTGCTAGAACAAAAAATGATATCCACATTTGTCAAAGAAAGTATGCTCTCAGAGATCTTGTCTGATGCAGGTATGTTGAGTGTCAAACCTGTTAGCACACCTATGATCAAGAAAAATGAGAATCTCTTTATTTAGAACACACCGGTACATGACAGAACTGCATATCGTAGAATTATTGGAAGACTACTATACTTAGTTAACACCAGAACGGACATAAGCTTTCTTGTACAATACTTAGTCAATTTGTCGATGCACCTGCGAAATTGCATCATCAAGCATTCCAAAGAATCCTCAGATATATTAAAAGGTCACTCACACAAGGTATGTTCTATTCCAAAAATAATGATATTCAAATCAAAGCCTTTTTCTGACTCAGATTGGGCTTCATGTGTTTCAACACGCTGCTCAACCACAGGGTACTGCATCTTCTTTGGAGACTCACTAATTTCATTGAAAACAAAGAAGCAAAATACTGTGTCAATATCTTCGTCTGAAGCGGAGTATAGAGCGCTTGCGACTACAAATCAAAGCCTTTTCTAACTCATATTGGGCTTCATATGTTTCAACATGCCGCTCAACCACCGGGTTCTGCATCTTCCTTGGAGACTCACTAATTTCTTGGAAAACAAAGAAGCAAAATATTGTGTCAAGATCTTCGTCTGAAGCGGAGTATAGAGCGCTTGCGACTACATGCTATGAAGTCCAATAGCTCACATACTTGCTTGAAGACCTTGATATATCCATCAGCAGGATCGCAAGTCTCTTTTGTGATAGTCAATCAGCACGCCATATTGTACAAAATCATAGCGTCCACGAGAGAACTAAACATCTTGAAACTGACTGTCATATAATAAGAGAAAAGATCCAACCGAGTATTTTCCACTTTCTTCCTATCAACACAGAGAATCAGCCAGTTGATCTCCTTATAAAGGCTTTTGACAAAGAAAATTTTCATGATTTTATCTCCAACCTTAATGTTCTGTGTATCATCCACAACTTGAAGGGAGTTTTAATGTTTGCAACTTTTTTGCTTTTGCTCTTTTCTTTATTTCACTCAAATCCGTTAAATTAATATGTATCTTGGTCATATATATATAAATATTTATTTATTTTGCACAGTGAGATAATAATAATCTCTTTTTCCAAAGTTTCTATCCGCGTATGTTTTTTCATTTCATCTACATTTATATGTAGAAGTCTAATAAATAGGAAAATTTTGCAGCTAAAGATTTCTCTTCGTTAATTTTTTTTTCGATAAAAACAAAATAATCTTATTAATATTTAAGAAAGAAGAGAGAAAGATAAAATCCTTAAAATATTAAAATAATTAAATTATAGAAAAGTTCTGAAACATAAATCATTATAATATAATACCATGGTTAGAAGTTCGAATTTTATTACAGTACAAATTTAATATGTGAAAATAAAAAATTCTTTCTATCATATCTTTCATTTAATTTTGATGTTGATATTTAGAAAGATTAGTTGGATTATGAAAATAATGCGACTTTTAACAGTACTAGAGAGGATCGAAGTTCCTGAATGCAAAATTTTCGGCGCGTGACGCGGGATTAACAGATGCACTTTCATTTGGATGGGCGAACAGCTTGTGTGTTAACTACCATACTCACATCACATGTCATCACCGACAGCGCCAGCTGCAAACATTATGGGACAATTCATTCACACCGCCTCACTTCCTCTCCTCTACGCTCCTTTCTCCTTACACCCTTCCCCGTAACTCCATCAGACCACTGAATCTTTTATCGTAATGACGTGGCACGGTTTAATTGCGTCACCACCTTTCACTATGGTGCACTTTAGCGCAGGTGAATCTTTACCACGCGCTTTGCTTTTGTTTTCTTTATGCCCGTTTCTTCGACTTTACCACACTCACACCACCCCTTTTATTGAAATCCTCAACCCCAATTTACTTTGTGCTTACTCTCATTCCTAACCGAACCCTCTTCATATTCTTCATTTTCTTCTTCTTGTTCTATCCGTGACGAGCATTATGGCCGCGAGGGTAGTGTTGTTGTTGGCTATGTGTGTGCTTCCGGCAATGGTTGCGGCCATTCGCCCAGTCAATAGAGAATTTAGCGTGAAGGGTCGCGTCTACTGTGACCGTTGCCGTGCTGGTTTTGAGACCTCTGCAACCACCTACATTGCTGGTAACTCCTAACCCTTTTTCTCTCTTTCGTTTTTAATCGCTAGTATTTGTGTCATATGAACTAAAATCTCAGATCTGTTTCCTAAACTTAATCTGTGACGTTTCAATGAAATACTTTGCTTTTGCTTTCTTGCTTCAGTTTCGCCTTTCTACTACTCTTAAGACCGTTTAGTTTAGGAAAAGACGGTAGATTCATTTCGAATTTCGCTGAGGTATCAGATCTGACTATGTAAGTGGTTGTAAACTTGCAAATGAGTTCTTTGCAGGATCTAGTAACGGAGGCCTGGAGTTTATTTTCGCGAACATCCTTGTTAGTTAGTAGTGTGCTTTTATTGTCATGTTGAATTTTGCACACGATCTTGCTACTTGTTACGAGGCTACTTTCTTTGATTGCTTTGTTGTTAAATGTGGTGTGTATGGGTGGATCTATTAAAAAATTAAGTTTGCACCTTTGATTTTTGATAAAATTGATTTTGAACCAAAGGGTTTTATGTTTGGTTGCTGAAAAGCAAGTTACTATATGTTTTTATGTATAAAAAAAACTGAAGTCATCAACGATTATTTGACTTCAAAAATCAATTATAGATCTAGAATCAATACTCTATATGGACCACACAAGTGAGCATTTACTTAAAATTACGTATTTTGAGGTGGTGCCGATGATCCAATGTGAATCCAAACATGCACTTAGTAGTTGTTGGAAGATTGTAAGATGTTTTGTTTGGTCGATGTTGGCAGGTGCGGAGGTTATGGCGCAATGCAAGAGCAGGACGACCAACGAGGTTGTGTTCACACAGAATGCGATTACTGATTCAAGTGGAACATACACAATACACGTGAAGAAGGATCATAACGATGAGATCTGCAGTGTTAAGATTTTAAGCAGTCCTCACCCTGAATGCACGGTAGTGACCCCTGGCCGTGACGAAGCCCTTGTTATTCTCACCCGCTACAATGGCATTGCCTCCGACGATAGGTACGCCAATGCCATGGGTTTCATGTCTCGGGAGGTTGCTGCTGGCTGTGCTGAGGTCCTCAAGCAATACCAGGAGTTCGACAATGAGAACTAATTCATCAATTAATCTCAGTATATTATCACCATCCACTTTCGTTTTGGGTTTTCTAATGTCTATTTAATTCAATCTTGATGTGGAGTGTTATCTCTGACATTTTTCATATCATGTTATATATAATATATGTTGATGGACACTGCTTAATTATATTATTACATCAAAGACCTGTCTTGGACTTTGAGGATGTAGTCTATTGTTCCATATCGGTGTGTTGTTTTTCGAAAAAAAATGCTTTTCCTTAAGATTATACTAATAATAGGACTTGATTTTGAAATAAATCAACATTTTTTCAGACTTATGTGGGCTTTGATGGTTAATCGTTATGCCCTTTGGTGGCGGTTAAAGGTTCCTGCATTTTCTTCCTTACGTTTTGGCAAGCAATGGTGGTATTATTGAAGTCAGCAATCACTTCGATGGCACATCTCAGTGTGGTTGAGGATTGAGTTGATTTCGAACGGCATCGTTTTAATTGGGTTTGGTTGGTCTAATTGTTTTCTTACATAAATTTTTTAGAATAAGATCAAAGTCCAATTCAATTTTTTTCTTTTCACGATCAAATCAAACTTAATAATGGCGTTGTTGTCAACAGTTATATATGACAAATCAGCATCTAAAACTTCCGTAGAAACAGTTATGGTTAAATTTACTGTTTCTGTACTAGAATTTGACATTGGATTGGGTTATAAAATTTACAAGTTGAAACATTAGGTCTTATATTTTAGAAAATCTTTGAATGTTTTTTTTTTCTTTTTTTCTAAGGTCTTATTATAATTATGCATTTTTATTTTCATCCGCAAAGTTCAAATCTAGAACCATAATTAAGTCCAACTTAAACAAAAAAGACTTTTTGTAAAATTAGCAAAAAATATTAAATAATGCTTACAATTGGGGATTTCAACAAAATGGGACCTACTTTTAGGAGAAAAACATATAGTTACTTTTAATACTCGTAATTAATTGGGGCCCTAAGTGAGCTCCTTGAGGTTGAAGCGACCCAGAGGCCCAAAACTACGTGGTGCATGATTATAATAATATACGCGTTGAGTCATGAATCTTGATATTGAAAATGATGTGGTTTAATGTGATGGAAACTGCAATTGGATTAATTGTGAAGTAAAATAACTAAAAAGTATCAATATTTCATTAAACGATTTACGAATAAACATTAAATTTATGCAACTATTAACATTTAAAAATAAATTTTGATAAGATATTAATAAGTATGTCAAATATATCGTGGAATAAGAACTTGCTTGTTTCAAATTAAAAACTATTTGTAAATATTAAATTATAAAAATTAATAAAAATAATTTAATTTTGATTACTTCTACGTATGATTTTAATATCACGAATAACTGAATATATGAAAGCTGAAAATATTTACTTTGCGTTTGTGTAAAACTAATTAATATTGTGTTTGTATTTGTATAAAACGAAAAATATTTACTATTTCTAATTTAATGGCCATTTTTTCTTCTATTTCTTGTATTTGATGCAGAAGTTAACGAATATTAAATACATGTTCTTAAATAATTTAATTATTTAAAATAAAACATCAATTTAATTGAAGTATAGTGAACAAATTCCCTTTCCATAAGAAAATATATATTTTTGTTCGCTTAACCTATACACCTGATACAGAAGATGAGAATTTTTTAACAAATTTTATTTATAATATAAGTGAAAGTCGATTAAATGTGACTATAAGAAGAATTTGAATATTATGTTAAAAAATTTAATTAAAAATATTTATTTCAAAGGAGTCTATAATTGTAATTTAACATTCATATAATTTACTTTAACAATTTTGTATGTATTTGTAATTATATTATTCTATTATTATAATTATTTTATTTTTATTTATTTTAATTATTTTTTAAAAATAATAAATACTTTTTAAAATATTTAGAATAAATTATTTGATATATATTATTCACCAACTGAATAAAAAGGAAATAAGCCCATGTTTAAAATCCACGTACGTATGACATGGGCATTCTATTTGAACCTTCTTTTTTTCTCTTTGCATTGTTTAAAAACTGTTTCTTCCTACACCTCAACGTCTTCTTCTCCCACCTTCATAAATTTTGATATTTTAAAAAATATTTCTACGTCTTCTCCCACCTTCATAAATTTTGATATTTTAAAAAATATTATCCAATTTTTTTTTTTCTAGTATGAAAACCAAATAAGCATATTCATATATATCCAATAAATTTTAACCCGCGCCTATTACTAAAATAATAAAAATGTTTTCTGTATTTTGTAAAAAAAAAGTAGAGTGAAGGTTAGAGTGTATTCTAGATTTGATATTCTGGAACAAATTTAAATTTTTAGAACACCTTTTTAAATTAGACCATGGTACGATTTAGTCCCTTAATTTGGAATTTTACTAATAAGATAAAATTTTATCTTTTAATTAATAAAATTAATAAAATTTTAAAAAATTATTAAAATAAATAATTCATGCAAATATGATACAATTTTATGTCATGAAATCGTGTTAAGATAACGTGATTTATTTATTAGAATATGTTTTAAAATTTTAATCATTTTGATAATTAAAAATAAAATTTTACGGAAATCAGTAAAAATCCCCCTAATTTAGCATTCCCAATATTCATCATAATAACAAATATAATGACAGATAATTAAATAGGCGTGAAACATGAAGGTAAAACTTCAAATTCTCAATTTGAACTATAACACGATCAGGAATAAAGTGATTGGAAATGTGAATATTAATATTTTATATACGAAAACACTCGTTAAGATAGACTCGAAATAACTTTGATATTACATTACGAAATGAATTTTAAGTCTAATCTATTCCATAAAACCGGTTCATAAGATTGAGATTCGCACCCACTTATATAATAAAATGTTATTATCTCTACAAATCTCCAACAAATTTATTTAAAAGTATGATATAAAAGAGTTTCTTAAAAATTATATATAAATTTTGTAGAAGATGGAGGTTGATTAAGTAGGCGCAGAATGCGAGGGCGATTGCAGGAAGGAAGGTAGTAGTTGTTGACTCACTGTTCATACATTCTTGTATTGCATGCAACACGTGATCGATCTGGTTTATTACTTTATGCTACCTTTGAAAATTTCAATGTCAAAGCCCTTGATCTCACCGTTGAAAATTTAAACCAAACAGTGATACCAAAGGGTAGGTGGGAAGACTGCCTATGGCATAAACATAAATATATACAACATCAATACATGGTTTTGATCATGTTTAATTTCACTTTGCTTTGCTACCTGTTCCCTACTTTCCTTCTCTACTATACTTCTGTTCCGTTAAGAACAACCAACAAGTAATATTTTTGGTTTTTCTTTTAAAAGTGGAATAATTTTTATCATAAAATAGAATAGAGATGAAAAAAAAATGAAAAAAAAAGACAAAAGATATGAGAAGAAATATTTCTTCTATTTTATTTTTCTCACTTAAATCAAAGCAAAGAGTACAAACAATACACTTATTCTTGTTGGGTTATTATGGACCTTGGGCCGACCTTTTCTCATTTAGGTAGGAGGTCGATGTAAATGAATAATGTAAAGAAAATAGTATAGGATAAATATTTGAATTAATTAGCATTAACCAGACAGTAAAGAGAGAATCATAACGCCCGACAGAGGGTTAAGACTTACTCTACACATACTAGGTAATATATAGACAGATCACAAATTAGGTTAAGAGCACTTGTTCTTGACTACCTTGAATGTTCTGGGTTTAGGTCTCCAATTGGCCTGTCTAGAACATTTTGGCGCCCACGCGTGGGGCTAGGTAAAACTTTTCCTACCTCCACAATATATATTTAAAATTTTCCTTATTCTATATGTAAATTAAGTTGAGTATTTCGTTGAAATTTATGTTGATTGAAAATAAGTTTGTTGTTCAATATACTATATGGTGTACAAGTTTGAAGTTTGTAGGAGTAGGATCGGTCCAATACAAAAAATCCATGTTGATCATGGTGTCAAGCTAGATGCTTGGTCCAAAGAAAACCCATGTTGATCATGGTGTCAAGCTAGATGCTTGGTCCAAAGAAAATTCATGTTGATCATGGTGCCAAGCTTGATGCTTGGTCCAAATAAAATCCATGTTGATCATGGTGCCAAGTTAGATGCTTGGTCCAAATAAAATCCATGCTGATCATTTGGTCCAAATAAAATCCATGCTCATCATGGTGCCAAGCTAGATGCTTGGTCCAATAAAATCCATGTTGATCATGGTGGCAAGCTAAATGCTTGGTCCAAATAAAATCCATGTTGATCATGGTGCCAAGCTAGATGCTTGGTCCAAATAAAAATCCTTAATCAGGTGAAGAGCCTGGTCCAAATAAAAATCCTTAATCAGGTGAAGAGCCTGATAAGGTCCTAAAAAATCCTTAATCAGGTGAAGAGCCTGATAAGGTACCAAAAAATATATTTTTTTGCAGGTGAAGGAAATGGAGATTTATGAGATGAAAAAAATTCAAACAACAATCAGTCCAGTTTAGGAAGGAGATGCCGATTTAAATTATATTTTTTGTAGATGAAGGAAATGGAGATTTATCATAGGAAAAAAATGCCAACAACAATCGGTCCAGTTTAGGAAGGAGATGTCGATTTAAATTATAGTTTTGGCAAGTGAAGGAAATGGACACGTGGGCCCGGGAAGATGAAACAATCAGATGATGGGACGCATGACAGAATGCATTTAATGAGGGGTTGTGGAAAAGGCGCGCTATCGGAAGCTGATAGTGAAAAGGGATCTACAATAGCCTTCTTTAGAAGGATGGGGGGCATGTTGGGTTATGGTCTTGGGTCGACCCTTGGCGATTAAGGAAGGACGCCGATCTAATTATCGCGGGTGTAGCCCAACTTGGTGATCAAGTACAACTTTAAGCTAGTAGTAGCCTTATTTGCCTGCGCATAAGGCTGGGGGCATGTTGGGTTATGGCCTTGGGCCGACCTTTTCTCATTTAGGTAGGAGGCCGATGTAAATGAATAATGTAAAGAAAATAGTATAGGATGAAGATTTGGATTAATTAGCATTAACCAAACAGTAAAGAGAGAATCATAACGCCAGACAGAGGGTTAAGACTTACTCTATATATACTAGGTAAAACTTCACATATAGACAGATCACAAATTGACTACCTTGAATGTTCTGGGTTTAGGTCTCCAATTGGCCTGTCTAGAACAATTTTAAGTCTAGTTAAATAGACATAATGTAAAATAAATAATAAATATAGCAACCAAAAGATATGAGAAGGAATATGTCTTCTATTTTATTTTCCTTACTTAAAGAGACATAATGTAAAATAAAGAGTCAATAAAGGCTAGAATAAGAAAAGACAAAATAAAGGCTAGACATATGTACAAAGAGAAACAACTAAGTGTTGGGAAAATCAGAACTAATTCTATCTTTTTGGTGTAGTTACAAAATGAGCACTTGCGGAAGCAATAAGCAAACAAAAGAAAATAGAGCAAAATAGAATAATGACACCGAAATTTTTTAATGTGGGAAAACCTTCTCAACTTGAAAAAAAAACCACAAGACCTAGTCTAAAAAATGTCTTCATTATGAAATTAGGATTATAATATTTGTTTCTCTCACTCTATGAGGATAACACTCAATTTCACCCAACAATGATAAAATAAAATGTCTTTCTAGTCTCTCACTATAATTTCTAATCTCATAATATGGTAGATATCTATTATCTCATTTCTCTCTATGTTGGTATTCTCCCTTACTTGCATTTTTCATAATGAGATAGTGGATAATTAATGCTTATCATATTTTCAAGATACCTTGAATATACTATCTTCAACTTTAAAGGTTGAACTTCATAGCCTTCAAGAGAGATAATTCCAAGATTTTGAAATGACCATCATTGAATATACTCAATGGATCAATTACCAATATTCATTGGTCATGGTCTTCCCATTTAATTAAGGAGAGACTCCCAACAATTCTCCTCTTCACGACTTAATTGAGAGGTATCAATAATATAACTTCCCTTCTATTTCGATAAGAACAATCATCAGGTAATATTTTCAATTTTTTTAAAGTGGAATAATTTTACTATTTTTGTTAAAATTGAACTACTTTAAAAAAAATTATAAATTAAAATTAACCGTAATAATTAAACACAACTTTAATTTGACAAAAAAAAATCATTTAATTTAATGATAACACAATTTCTACCACCTTATCAAAATGAAATTAATTTAGTGTTAGAGATAAATTCGTGACAATTAATACAATTTTAATTAAAAATTTAATTATTATTTTCTTCTAATTATTTTTGTTTAAAGAATTTTTTTTAAAGAGTTATTCATACTTTTCGTGAAGGGAATGTGGATAAGTTGGCTAAGTTAAGATTTATTCATAGAGAATTCTTTCATTGATATAATAAGTTTCCATCTAGTCTGTTCTTAGATTCTTCATTAATAGGTATAGTCTACCTTTTTTTTTAATAATACTTTTTTCATGTGATGACAAATGATTGTTGTTACTTAAAGTATCAGCCTAGCAGAAATGTCAAGTAGCATAGTGATGCCTAACATTAAAACATTTTATAAAATAAAATAAAATAAAATAAAAGTTTATGTAAAACAAAATTAGATTCATTTCTTACATATTTTTTATGCTAATAGGTCTTGTGAAAAGCATTATTTCTATTAGTAATTAATAATTTATCCTTAACTGAAATTTCTAATTAAGAATTTAATATAAACGAGAATTTACATATGTACCATTAACTTATGACATACGAGAAGTAACATATACATAACATATACATAGAAGATAAAATTTACACCTTTTTTGTTATACTTAGGGACCACTTAACATAATTGGAACGTTAAAAAAGTTAAAATACGACAATTGCAATACTTCAAAGAAAAAAAAATAGCAATTCGATAAACTAAAATAAAAGTAGGTAAAAAAGCATAGAAAAATAAGAAGGTGTGCAATCCATTACATATGCTCAATTTAGTGTTGAGAAGAGAAACATGTTGAATAAATAGAAAAGATGAATACAAGTAAAAGAAAATAAAATAAAAGTTGAAGGTGTTTGGTTGAGAATAAAAATAAAATAAAATTGTTCAAATAAATAATAAATAATTCAATAGATCCTATATTTTTAAAATTATTTTCATTCTTATACTCTCACATTATCTTATTTTTCCACCATATCTTGACAATTTTTTTTTTTTAAATGTTATTTTACTCTTCAAAAATAAAATTTATTATCACTTAATTTCTGAAAGTAATAAAATTAAAAAAAAAGTCCTTAAAGAGTAATTTATCTACCACTTTAATCTTGTTTTAAAACTCCGTACATGACATGTTTATTCTCATTTTTGTCCCTTAACCTAATTTGCAATGCCATTTTAGTTTTTAGTTTAACCATTTACCTTTATTTTAATATTTAAACTTAATCATAACTGCTATTATAGTGCTTAAATTGAACAAGTTATTTATATTTAAGTCTTTGAAAGTAGTTGAAAAAAATAAATAGTAAATTTAAATATTAAAATCACATTAAATTATTAAACTCAGAAAAATACAATAAATAATTAAGTTTACGATTAAAATTATATATTTTATTAAAAAAAGACGAGAGTCGCAATTGTACTGGAATCCACACACGTGGTGGTGGTTGGGTTACTGTTAATTAACAATTAATATATTACTAACGATAACAAGTGGGACATTTTTGTAACGTAGAACATGATGGCTCGATCATAATGCACACTTTAATTATAGTGTAAGAAAAATCAAATGTATTTTCCAAGTAAATTGGATTTGTTGAACATTTTAATAGTGTTTCTTTACAATAATAAACTCGTTATTTTTTTTTTCTTAAAAGTTTTTCTCTGAGTGTATTGGTCCAACTTTTTGTTAAACAAAAATAAAACAGGTCATAGACAATGATAGCATACTCACTAATACTAAAACCGCACATATTGAGGTAAAATTATTTCAATTTAATCAGTGATAATTTTTAAATACACAATTACATTAAACACTAAAAAAAAAACATGTGATCTTTAAAAAAAATACTCACTAATATTAGACTCCCACCTCACTTTATTATTATTTAAAAAAAATCCAAACTCACTCTTAAGAGAGACTTTTTATTCTAAAATTCTTTTTTTTAAAGTTTAATAGAATTGGATCCCGAGATAATAAATATTAAGATTCAAAAGGAGTGTCAATTAAACAAACAAGATTTCTTTATCAATAAAGTCTTCATAGCAAAAAAAGTGAATATGAGTGTCTCTTGATTACCAATGAAACAGAGTATTTTAAAATTCTTTTTGAATATCATCTAACTTATTATTTCTAATAATCTTTGGGAAAATGGAAGGAGAGAGAAAAACATGAATAAGCACAAAAAACATAGTTTAGTTTGCAGGTAAGTAGCAGTCTTTTTTGTCCAACAAGCTATGCCAGATTTTGGACTCAAGCAAACCTACCACCATTTTCTTCTGTTTCTGTTCATAGTCAATTGTTGCCAGTTGAGACTTGTGACAATTACAACTACCTTTCCCTCTCCAAAATCCACGTCTCTTTCTTGGATTCAACACATTACCATCGCTTCTCTAATTCCGTCTTCTTCTTCTTCATTACATTCTCTCCTACTACTCAACTCCTTCTTCCTCTCCATCCACCTCGTTTTCCTCACTACGCCTATATAAACCAGGTATATCAATGCTATGATATTCTCTTTCACATTTTCATTACCTTTTTCCTCTCCCTCTTTTCTTTGCTTACTTGCGTCCCTGGTACGCTCATACCATTTTTTTTTTCGTGATTTTCGATTTAATACTTGATGCCAATAAACAACATTTAGTTTTTTTTTTCCCATTTTGCTGTTTATGTATGAAACTTCTATGCGGGGTTTCTCTTGTTTAAAAGGATCGGTCATTCTAAAATTAGGATTCATTTCTTGTCGAAAATATTCACTCGTAGCATACCATATCTCAATGGATTGCCTTGCTATATTCCTTTTCTAGATCTGCTATCTCTTTATAAGGAACCATTTTTTAAATTTCCCTATGATGATTTAGATTGTGATGTAAGGTAGGTTTTTTTTTTCCTTTCTTGCATTGAACATTCCTCCAAGCATGTATGTGTTTGCCGTTTCCTTGATTTAAATATGGGAGGGTACACCATAAAACTAAATAAACCTACTTATTAGCTGCATCTCTTGCCCTCTGATCCTGAATTTTCAGCTCTAAAGTGGTTGTCTTACTCTGGTGTTTTGTTTTCGATTTTCAGATAAATGGCTGCTGAAGTATATTACCAGGCTATTGGCACTTTGCAGTCCCATTCTCATCTGAATAATTTTAATCATCACCAGAAGCATCAAAACACCATAGTAAGATTGGTGGCTAGGGATTTTATCAGTGGTAATGGCTTGTCAAGGAGAAGTACTAACCGCTCTGGCCAGAGGAATTGTACTGTAATTCGATCTCTAGCTTCGCCAACGTCAGTGGTTGATCCGGTGTTGTCCCCTTCAAGAAGCAACGCGGGTGACAGTAACAAGAAATCAAGTAAGATAAACACTCCTGTTAATTATATTTATTGCTGGACGGCTTTCTTTTCATTGCTTCTTGAAGTTGAACTCACCAAGTTTGAGGTGGTTGCAACATTTAAGAAATTTAAGTTTTTAGTCGGATGTTGTCTAATTGCTGTTCAATATGTTGGACTTCAGATGAAGCAGCTTTAATCCTTATTCGGCATGGTGAGTCATTATGGAATGAAAAGAACTTATTCACAGGGTGTGTTGATGTTCCTCTAAGCAAGAAGGGTATAGATGAAGCAATTGAAGCTGGAAAAAGAATTAGCAGCATTCCTGTTGATGTCATATTTACATCGGCTTTGATTCGTGCACAAATGACAGCCATGCTTGCCATGACCCAGCACCGTCGTGGGAAGGTAACACGAATGAATGTGTAACTATTTTTTCTTTTCAAAGCTTAGGGCATATTAGTTAGTGTTCCTTTTCAAGTGTAAGCATACCATATCCAAATCACTAGTGCTTAGCTGAAAATACTGGAGTTTGATCTATCTAGATTGACACCACAAACCAGAAAAATGGTTAATAGAAAAATTGACAGGTATTGCTATGTTTGGTGCTAATTATGTACATACATTGCACTAAACTCTACTCTAGTCATTTGAAGAAATGTTTTTACCTGATGCAGTATAGTATTTAAATGTTATTCTCTATATATTAACCATCAACTTCCCAGTAGGTCCCTATCATTTTGCACAATGAGAGTGAACGAGCAAGGTCATGGAGTCAAGTTTTTAGTGAAGATACAAAAAAACAGTCCATTCCAGTCATAGCAGCTTGGCAACTAAACGAAAGAATGTAGTAATCTTGTTCCAGTTTCCTTTGTTTGAAATTTATGCTTTACAATGTCACAAATAACATTAACATACTATTGGGATATGATAATTGTTATCCTTTCAGGTATGGGGAACTGCAAGGTCTCAATAAGCAAGAAACAGCCAACAGATATGGGAAAGAGCAAGTCCATGAGTGGCGCCGAAGTTATGACATACCTCCTCCAAATGGTGAAAGCTTGGAAATGTGTGCTCAAAGATCAGTTGCCTATTTCAGAGACCAAGTAAGTGGAAATATAGTTTCTGTATAATTTTTTTTGAAAAGAATCTGATTTGTAAATTACACCCCCTCCTCTCCTCATTTTTCTATGTTAAATTTGATGTTTCATTTTTCCAGACAAACATGGTGAATGTTTAAACTAGATGTTCCTCTCAACTCAGTAGCTTGGCTTTAGACCACTTTCATATTTGTTATATGTTTGATGTTTTATGGGACTAGCCTATGCTAGTGCGGAAGTATTTATGTAGTTTGATTTATGTTGTATGACCAAATTTCTGGTATGCTTGAAGTCAGCATACGACATTTATTAGGAACTGATTCCATTGACATCAATTCTGCAGATTGAACCACAACTTTTATCTGGAAAGAATGTTATGATTTCAGCCCATGGGAATTCATTGAGATCCATTATCATGTACCTTGATAAATTAACTTCCCAAGAGGTAGCTGGTATTCAGAATTATTGTGGCTCTTAAGTTTGCATATGATCGTACATACTCATTTTTTTTCTTTCACCAGGTCATTAGTTTGGAACTGTCAACTGGAATTCCCATGCTTTACATTTTCAAAGAGGGAAGATTCATTAGGAGGGGGAGTCCCATAGGGCCTTCTGAAGCTGGAGTTTATTCCTATTCAAGGGTATGCTTTTGTATCCTACTTTTAGGATGTATCTTATATCAGCTTTTATATCCTCCTTTTAAGATGTACTTTTTCTTTTTTTAATCAAATGTAAAAACTTTTAAGGGTGGATATTGTTTTCTGGAAGGCTGCAATGGCACTTGCAGTAATCTATAAATAGAACATCAAAATGGTTTTGCTTGTGAAATTATTCGTTATGTGTATGCTATGTTAGTACTTATGACTGTTAGTGATATGTGTTCTTGTTGTTGAACTATGAAAGCTTCACTGTTACTCCCCTCTTGGAGAAACTGTAAGCTTCAAGTTTGTACCAATTCCATTGATTAATGAAAAAGCCAAATTCTAAACCTGATTTAAAACTGTTGGTTCTTGACTTCCTGATTTCTTTATTAAAATTTTTCCTTTGGTTTCAACTAGTCTGGTTGATTTGCATGGGCGACACGTAATAGTAGCTGAAAAGAAGCAGTAATAGTTCTGATAACAAATTCAATTGTATATTAATTTTAGGTTGCTCTTGATGCCAGAAAAAGTGGCATTCGTTCATCAAATTTTTTACTTGTACTGAGCATGAAAATTAATGTATACAGACGGAGTTGGAACTTTCTGGCCGCTCTGATCTATTATTAGTCATTCATCATCTGCTACTTGGATTGATGCTTGTTATGATGTTAAAATTCCGCTCCCTTAAATCTTCTTTTTAACTAATTTGTCAAGGCACTGACAACTTTACTTGTTCACAGCGTTTGGCTCTTTACAAGCAGAAATTGGATAACATGTTCCAATGATATATTGTTTAGGTAAGCACTCATTGATTCTTTTTTCATCTTCTACTTATGATACTATTTTAATCTTAATATGCTACATTCCGTTATTTCTCACTGTTTCAGGAAATACATTCACAGTTAATCAGAAATGTCACAGTTGAATAAAAAAGGGGGAGATGTTTTCACTGAAAACTTTTCAGTGGCACTGTTAGGTTAACAATATTTGCACTAGTCCTAAAGCTAGGCTGTGTTCAATATGTTAGTACAGTTGTGAATCAATATATGTAGAGAATGAACTCCCATTTTTATGTATATTTATTTCAAAAGGTGAGCGAGTGACTGTTTTCATGAGACTATTAATGATGCATCTTATAACACTTGCAGTTCAGGTCCTTTATTTAATTGTAAATCAGTTCTATTGTGAATTTTGCTGGAAATTCTGAATGTTTTGTTAACTTCCTACTTATCCTTGACTACTCTACTCTTATATATCTCATTTCTCCCTCCCTTCATATATAATGAAGATAAAAAATTAAAGTTCATACTGCAAATTATAATACTAGTTTTTTTTTTAGTTTATTAAAAATACTTAAATTTGTCCCTGCTTGTGAGGAAAAATATTGTCAATCACATGAGAAGCTGATACGAATTTCTTGCTTGTCTCGAAGCTCCGAAGCTTCAAGCCACTAGGCAATATTATTGTCATCATTAATCATACATAAAGTTGAAACTAGGTCTCTTGAATTAGGCTTCAAACTATAGTGTCATAGTGTCTTGCTGCATTACAACTGACTCAACACTGATTACGTATGTAATTTCTCATTCCAATGCGATATGGCATTTTCAAGACACCAAGACGTATTGATCAGTTAGGAACAGCAATTTTCTCATTGTTAGAAGCATCAGAATCTGCATCTAACCTGATTGAATCTAAAGGAGCATTGTGTGAAATTGATGACAGAGACTTGGCCGGTGTCCAGAAAGAAAGTTTCTTAGTGTCATCCTCTTTCATTCTCTCAGCATATTTATTAATGTCAATTCCTGTATCTCCATTCCCCCCAAATGCAGATTCAAGAATATCCTTGTCAAACAAATCCTCCATAATCTTCTTTGTACTGTGGTCGTTTGAATAGCCAAACTTTATTTTGTTATAAGTCTCAGTCTCTAGAAAGGGCTTTACCATCTGCAGCAATTCACTCTCACGTTACAAAATACTACTAGATTCATAATCATTCTTAAATATCAGCCAAGGTCACAATTTAAAAATCAACAATATATACAAGCATACTCGCTCTTAAATAGTAGCTAACTAACATCACAATTTAAAAATCTACAATATATATACACATATTCACTCCTCAGTAGCAGGTAACATCACAACTTAAAAATCAACAATATAAACACACACAAACGCTTGCATACGCCCGCACACCCACAGATAAAATCTTCTACAGATCAGCAGCTAAAAAAAGGCATCGGTTAGGAGAAAAGATCGCAATTCCCCTTGGTCATCCAAATTAGTCATAATACACTCACTCTGCATTTAACACTTCACCAAGTCGATGCAGACACATCATATATACCAAAGCAGCGTGCATATAAAACACTATACAGAAGATACAAGTGCTACAATGAAAAGCCTTCTATTTAGTTACCGAGAAAAATGGTTGGAAGATCATGGGTGCATTGTACAATATTGCCAAACCCAGCCGCTTTGGATAATACTCTTGCACCACTTGGGCAGTTTCGCGAGCCACCTTGAATGATATATTTGACAACTTGAAACCCTGGAAATCTACCAGCCAGACCACCTGTTCCTGGTTTGGTGCAAGATTTAAAATGGCGCTCTCCATGCAGTACACAAAATGCTTAATCTGTCCTTGTGTTGACTTGGAGTTCTGCAGTTCAAATGTAGACGACAAATTAAATTATAAATAAAAAATGGATCACTTACTCTAAAGCCATTGCTAATTAACTTTGTTGTGCTTTATTAAAGTTTCTTGATGCAAAGGCTTCAACGAATCAAAATATAGCATATAACGGAAAACTAAGGAAACAAATTTCAAGAAGGTCAAACTATAACAAGATACTGTAAAACAAATCCACTGAAAAGTCTTTTTCTGTGGTTAAAATGATGATACACACACACACACATATATATATATATATATATGAATGCCCTTGTTCTCATTCTTACGTTCAATCATTCCAAGGGCCGAGACTTACTTTTATAGGATCTCATCCTTATTAAATTAAACAAGTAAAGACTGAAAGTGATTCTCAGAGGAAACCTGGAGACAAGGTCTCATTACAAGCACTGATCTCCCATATTTGTCATTATAAATTGGTTTATACATCAACCCTGTCTTTGCTTCATCAGCAATCTCTTCCTGTATTAAGGAAAAATCAATGCCAAATATAATTTTAGAAAATAAAATATCACAATGCGTGAAAATTGACATTAGACTAAAGCATGTCTAGCTCACACATTACATGTGAGACAATAATGAACCAGACTCAGTTGATCATTCTTAATAACAGTATAAAAAAATCAGTTATCGCTAGTTTATCTAGAATATAGTTAGATATACGAAAACAAGGCAAGCAGTTATGGCTGAATCTTTTTTTTGCACTTTACACTGGCATTCTCTCAGGTCCTTCAATATAGTGACGGACAAGGGATTATATGGATAACAAATCTTAGTTTAACCATCCTAACCAAGTTTTATAAAAGGAGGACTCATCCCAGCGCATTTTCTCTTAAAATTCATTAAAAAAGGGAAGACAAGTAGTAACTTACCCAGCGAATCTCTTCAGGTTTGTATTCTTTTCTCCATTTTAGGCTCTGCTTCAACATTTGAGCTGCCTTGTTGACATTCCAATTTCGTGAGCTTAAATACCTTGTGATGGATGCATCAGAACAGTACAGAGATTCCTTAGCTGATAATGGCCCTATCAACCTTCTCACCTCAGTAATCTGGAAGAGCAAATTATTATGGGCTACATCCCTTACTCAAAACATTCTAGATTGGTATTTTCACATGCAACAAGAGTAATAAGTATCTTTGATTCAAGGAGTGTGAAAATAATTGGACATACCTTTGCCTGATGTTCTTTGGAAATCACCATTTTCTCATGACCGTTAGAGGCAGCTTTTCTCAAAACCTGACTCATACTGTTCAATATAGAGACAGAATTAGCAATGAACAATTCAACGCCGCAATGGTCAGTACCAATTTGTAGTAGCGATAGTTATTCACCTTCGTTCCGAATAATTACATCACTAAAACTAACAATGACTGTTTAACTACAAACTTGTAATTTCATATACAACTTCAAACAGTGGTAAGTTACCTTAAACAAAACCTATGTGATCCACAACGCAAGCTAAACTGAGGGAACCAAAGTGAATTCTGGTAGATCCTTAATTGTGGTTTCTTCATTGAATTGTGGCATTCATTTTATAGCCACTCATGTTAAACAGTTATAGTTCAATTTTGTTAGCAAGTTCATATCATTTGTTAGGGTAGTTACGCGCTTGAAGTATTCTATATGTCATGTTGTACATATAAACTTAACTTCCCTCGTATACTATTTCCATGCACTTCTCACTTTGAGCTTCAGATAGTAGTTTTTTCTTTCCTTTCCTTTTCTCCTGTTCTTTTTCTTCTCTACCACGTTTTCCAACAGTTCATTATTGTTATTTTTTAAATAAGAACTGTATTGATTATAAAAGTTAAACAATACAATTATTTAATTGCCATAAAAATTGAGATGACAGAACAAAACTTAATAAAACAAAGTAGAAAGCTAATAGAAACCACAACAAACATGAGTGCACAGCAGATACACACAAGTCTATACCATTTGGAAATGACATCAAATTGAATGAATACTAAGTTATTCCTGCATCCAAACACTTCATTTTACCTTTCATGTTCACCCGTCACCGTTTGCAACGCTAAATCATTGTTCAATACCAGTTGGAAATGATATTAAATTAAATCATTATTAATTTTAGAGTACTTGTACATCGTGACATTTCATTTACATTTCACATTCCCTTTGTTTCTTACAGATAACGTATACCCTTTACATAAAACTTAACTCTGAAGAAAATGAAAAACGGATAAACTCACAAAAAACGACAGTTACAAGACATTAACTCTCAAAATACATCGTAAGTTGGGACTCAAAGAAGAAGAATAAAAAAAGAGGATAAGATGAAGTAGTTTTTAAGAAAACGGAAATAAAAATGGTACTGGGTGCTGCTAAGATGGACATCTCTCACCTGAACATGAGATCGATGCAAAATATTTAGAAAACGATAAAGAAGCAAAGAATTCACCTTATGCGTTCGCGGAACTGGTTGTAGTGTGGATTCTGGTTCTGGTTCTGGTTGTGGCTATGGCTATGCTCGTTTCTGCAAGACAGTTACACTTACTGTTTTAATGCGATCCAAATTATGCGGTCTGCATTCCCAAACAAAAACAACATACTCCTAAATTTTTTTAAACATGTTTTATGTCCTAAATTATTTCATAATTTTTAATTATGTTATTCTAACATTATTTTTCATTGTTTTTTTTTACAAAAGTCAATTGTATGAGTTTGTAATTCGAATGTTGTGGGAGTGAAGTCTAAAAGAAATTGTGAAAGCATATTTTGATTGAGTGAACTTGTAGAAGTGAGAACAGTGATTGAAAAAATGACAATTAAAGAAACTAATTCGAAACACAGGATTCAAAGCTTGTGAAAATACTATTTTCAAGGTGTGAAAATATTGATATGTAAAGAAGAAGAAACCTCATTTATGTATCAAAGTATGACTATTTATTTTTTTACAACATTAGAAAGAATCTAATTAAAATATAAGTTCATTAATTCATTTAGGTAAAATATTCAGTGACCTAAGTAAAATTAAAATTGTTCAATACCACACCGACTTACCAAATAATTTAACAAATTTTAATACAAATCATCAAAACTAATTATCTGATAAATCTGTTTCTACAAAAATATATATTCATCATGAGAGTTAGAATTTAACTTATGAATCTACTTGAATATTGAGGCGAAACATGTATAAATTAAGATATTGTCAAAAAATAACTAATATTTTCTTTCTTTTTCTTAAATAAATGTTTTGAAATAAACCAAAACAGTTAAAGATACAATATTTATTTCTTTTTCTTCATACCCTTCTAAACAAAATAGTATATGTTTACTTATTTAGTGTATACATTTTACTATTTATTAGAAAAATCAATATATTTATAAGTTAAATATTATGATTGTGTTACATTTTAAATAAAGTCTATAATAAATATATCCTCACTTATTTTATCTATAAGTTCACTTTAAAATAAGTTTATTTACTTTGATAAATTAAAACTTTCATTATGCTATTTTTTCTTTTTTTCTTTATTTTTTTATTTTTTAAATAAATTAAAAAAATAATTTTATAATATATAAATAAGTGTAAATATTTTATGATCAATAGATTAAATTTAAATTTAAATTCACCGTTAATATAATATTAAAATTATTTAAAATATATCGATCTTATAAAGTTAAATTAAATTTTTTTAATATTACATGGATAAAATTTACAATTAAATAATCAATCTATGTTCATATTATTTTTAATTTTTATCTTCTAAATAAACCGTACTACATCTTAAAAATAATTAAATACCTAAACACTATTAGTTAAAAAAAATTATAATAAAAAGTACTAATCGTAAAATTTTAATTAATAACATAATAATTTTATTTAATATATTTATAGTTAGTTTATATGAATATAAATAATAAAAAAACAAATGATGAAATAATGACTTCTCAAACTAAAGAGTAAAATGTGTGAGTAGAGTAAAGACTGACAATCCAATAACAATTATCTAAATTTCTACTAATTTTCTTAAAATTACAAAAAAAAAAATGGTGTTAGGTTATATGAGTATCATAGATTTAGATGAATGTGGTTGCAAAATCAACCACCTTAACTTATTTATTATAGTTAGAATTAGCTATATATATAATAATTAATGAAGTAAAGTTGTGTTCAAACAGGTTCTCTGTGAGCCAGACATGTGTAGTGGTAGTTGTATGTTGTCATAATGCTCATTTAATATGATAGTGTGAGAAGATACATCATGTCCACACGTCAATTAAGATTTAAGTATGTTAGTTCAATTTTTGTTTTGTTTTAATAACAGATGCAATTTATGTTGAGAAATACCATTCTCAAGACTAACCAAATTTTCACCTATCAAATTCAAATTCATCTATATTTCAAGTCAAATTAGTTTATGAATTCTTCATAAAACTTGTAAATATTTCTTTTACTTTTTCATTGATATTAAGATTATCTAAAAACACATTTTTGTATTCTAAAAATGGTACTTTTTTTTACGTAAAAGATAAAATGTATTAATACATAACTATACTAATTGTGATATCAATTGGATTAACATTGTAACTAATCAACTTCACATTCATCAATGCATTAAAAGGAATAAAGAAAACAAATAATAGAGAGTGCATATTTGAATTTTAGCTGGGAACTCATATTTAAATTTGAGTATAAACTAATTGGAACTTTTAAGTCACTTAATATTTTAAGATAAATTTTAATTATAATTTTACTGTCCTAGAATTTATGATATGATTGTTATTTAGACGATTATAATAAATTGATAATAGATTAATTAAATATTTTTTTTAAGAGATTTGATAATTTATGTTAATTAACCTCTGAAATTTTTTTTAATCAATTCTTAAGAAACTCAATAATTGACGAATCGGTCATGGAAAGACTTCACTCAATCTCATTTATATTTGGAGAATAACAATTCACTAGTACCAAGATTCTAACGAAATTTACAATTTGTACCATCCAAAATTCTAATGATCAATTATTATTATTTCATAAATAATGTATTTTTTATATGATTGAATCAGTCCCTACACAATCATATCATCAATTTCTTAGATAATCTCCTTAATCTATTTATATTCATGATATACTTAAAATTCTACTAAAGATTCACAATCCTAATTATATTCATGATATACTTAAAATTCTACTAAAAATCCACAACTAATCTCCAAAAAATATAGGTATTCATTTTACATTATACAAAATGTTGTGAATATTTCAAATTTTATTCGATATTTGAATTGTCTATAAAAGATGAGAAGGAAAAGGAAAATATCTTTTGAGGGATTGATACGGAGACAATTTCTCAAACTGCTCTTTACCTAGACAATAATTGAATTTAGAAAAGTATTTTGACACACTTACCAATGAAACTGAAAGTTGATTTAGAAATTTGAACCCAAAATAGTAAATAATCAACCAAACCCACTTAAAAACTAGACAAACTTATAGGTAGATATACTCTATATATCTTTAAAAATAGAGTAATGATATATGAACAACTTACTTCATTATACAACTCTTCATTTATGATATAAAAAGAGTATTTTTGTCATTTCATACAAAAATTGAAATTTTAAATAAAGAAAGAAAGTTGTATACTGGAGCTAGGTTGTAATTGTATCATTTTCCTTAAAAATAATATCATCACATACACGTACCATTTAGTGGGTTGTTCCATAATTACGCTACGCTTAAACCGATTACAAAACAAGAGAAATCTATAAATAAGGGAAAAAAAATCATAAAATTAATCAATATTTACATTTAAAGTCCGATCAAGTCTAAATATAAAAAAGTGAAGAAGAACACTCGCAATAAATATGTAATAGTAAGGGTACTATTGAGGTAGGTGCCACATTCAAGATTGACAAGATGACCAATAAATACAAACTGAACAAACCACAAGAATAGCCACTGCTTCATTAAAAGGAATTTATGCAAAAAATCTAAGGAAAAAGGTTTCTACAAATAATGGTATATGTACAAATAAAGCCATTAGCACTCTCACTTTATACCACCTTCTTTGATCTAACATGTAAAATAACATTTATTTTATCCTCTCACTTATTAAGTTATTAACCAAATATCTTATTCTTTAAAATTATTTATTGGTGAATATTTTTAGTTGATGAACTGATTTCCATCTGCAATAGCATGTTAATCAATCTTTCATCTCAGATATCAGGACATAATTGATGTGAAAGCATAAAAAAAACTATAAGAAAATATGAAATAGAAATCAATTTTTAGAGAATAAAATAATTAGTTATAATAAAAACTAAAATAAAGACTATTTTAAAAATTAAAAAAAAAATTGGTTTCTAAATTAGTTTCTATTATTTTTTATTATTGTTAAATAGTTTTTAAATTGGTATCTAATTAGTAATTAAGATTTTAACTACTGATTATTTAGTTTTTAAATTTGGTAACAAAAACTTTGGTTGCTAATTAAATACAAATTTAAAAACTATTTAACAATAATAGAAACTAATTTAGAAAACAAATTTCTTTTTAGTTTCTAAAATGATTTCTAATTTAGTTACTAGTGCAACTAATTATTTTGGTTTCTACAAATTGGTTTCTATTTCATGGTTTTCTTGTAGTGAGAATTATGATTATCGTGCTTGCATCACTTGCAAAATCAACAAGCTTTGAAAATTTCACACAATATTTAAAATATGTTAAATTTGAATTTATCTTTTTAAATATTTCATTTATATAAGATAATTTAAATTTATTAATTTTTAAAAAAATTTAATTGAAATAATATATTTTAGTTACTATACAATTTTAAAAATTTATTTAAATTTAAATAATTGTTAGTAATATAAAAATATTGATGATATTTTTTAATTGATTTTGATTTATGTCAAATTTCGGTCAAAGCTTGCTAAAATAAAAATTAATTGATATTTGCAAAAAAAATTCTTCTTTACCGTCAACTGAGATTATTTTGAATTGATTTCGAATTACGCTGACATTATCAAGATTATTTTTTATAAGATTGATAGTTGAAGAATTTTTTATCAATACCAACTGAAAAATTTCTTCAATTAACACGAGGGAAAAACAATCTTACAGTCGAAAGTTATTTAATTAATTTTAAAAAATATTAACAAACTATTGATAAAAAAAAATATTTTTGTCAATGATAAACAAATAACTGCAAAAATTAATAAAAAATAATCATAACAAATATTAATTGAAAACAAAATAATTTATATATTAAAAAAAGAATATCTCCAACATTGACAAAAAAATTATAATGTTATAAACTTTTTTATTAAATTCAGACTAGTCAACACATGTAATCAAATAAACAAAACATAGAAACAAAGAAGAAAAACATGACATGTTATCAATTAAACAAAACATAGAAACAAAGAAGAAAAACATTACATGTTATCAAATAAACAAAACATAGAAAAAAAAACATGAAATAAAATTTATAAAAAATGAAAAATAAAGAAAATCTCAAGAATAATCTAAACAACTACATTAATAATTTTAAATAAAAAATATATTTTAAAATTTTCTAAAATATTATATAATCAAGTAAAAGAAATAAAAAAAAAGAAATACAATAAAAAAAAAAGCTATAAGTTTACTCATTAATTAGGTACTTAACCTTATCTTTAACCAATGAAACAAACCAAACTACCAATTTTAATACAATTTGATTTGGGATCAAAGAGTTCGCTAAAAAGGAGAAGGAATGATTACGAGATTTCATTAAATAGAAACATGTGTTTGCATTATTCATTCACGGAAAAGTAACAACCCCAAGAAAGAGAAAAGAGGGACAAATATGGAGTAATAAGGGTTCTACAAGTAATAGAACTATCTCGAAATATTCAAGTGAAGGGAAGGAGAAATTTATATTATTTTACTTATCTATTTCATTTATTTTATTAAGTTTGGTGTCCTATCCTCACCTTGTTAGATTGTTATTTATTTTCTTTTTATGATTGATTAATAAAAATTTATTATATCCCTAAATATAATTTAAAAAATGAAAATATAATAATCAAAATTTTAAATATTTAATAACTGTATATTTTGGAATAAATATATAATATATACACATAATAAAAAAACAAAAATAATATACATATATATATATATACTTCAACACATATTTTTATATATACGTTTATTTTTATGCTTTATATATATTGTGAAATTTAATATATATGTATGAAAATAATTTTTTTAAGTTTTAAATTAAGAAAAGGAGAATTAATAATATGACTACTCAAGTTTAAATTAATTTATAGTTGGAGATTTGTCCTTGAAAATTTAGATGGGAAAGAAAAATTTAGACAACATAGACTAATCTTGTATGCAATGGTGAGTCTCATTTATGTATTATCTATCTTTATGGTTTTCACTTATTTATATTTCTTGTTCTTTTCTTTTTGAAAATAATTTTGAACTTGATATTCTTTGATGGCTCAACTACAAAATTCATGATGAGTTCCATAACTATCACATTTACTATCCCTGCAATGTCTGCTCATGTTGATCCACTATACACATTATGCCGCCAGACTAGCATGTCTTTGGAATGTGTAATAAAGCTATATTCCTGTAAGAAAAATTTGTCTATGTGTATATAGATGTAGGTGGGTGTGTCTGAATGTATAAATATAAAGAAGATGTTACATTAGTTGGTATCAAAGTAATATTTCATGTGAAACCTCTGACATGAGTTCACCATAAGATTTTTATGAATACTAACTTTTACAATTCCAGATGGTAAATAATAGGGGAACAATGAGTTGACAAAGTAGTACAAACTATTAGAGACATGGTCACAACACTCTTAAGAAATCAAAGGTCTGAAGGAAACCACTCAATTACAAGATTTAGATTTAGTTGAATTTAGAATAAACAAACTTTCACAATTCTCTAGAGGTTATAACCCAGAAAAGGCTGAATTGTGGTGGCGTAAAATTTAAGTACAAAATCTTTAATGTCTCCTCATTGATGATTCAAGAAATGAATTTGCTAGAAAAATTTAGAAACATGAATTTATTAATTACATTAAGCCATGATATAATGAAATTCAACCCAATTCAGATTATTAATGACTTACAAAGGCAAATCCATGAGGCACAACTAAGTGATGAATTCATTGAAAAGAAAAAGAAGTTGATAGGATATAAGAATGGAGAAAATTTTAGCATAAATAGAAAAGAAAATTTGTAATTTAATGGTAGGATATGTCTATCTAATGATTTAGAGATTAGAAAGATGATTTTAGAATAAGCAAATAAGAGCAAATTGAGCATACTTGGAAGTAGTAGAATATGTAGCAACATGTTTAGTTTGCTAGAAAGCTAAGATAGAACACCAAAAGGCAGTAAGAATGCTACAATCCTTAGATATATCTTACTGGAAATGAGATAGTATAACAATAGATTATATAGCTGGCTTACTACTATTCAAAATTTTGATTCTATATGGGTTTTGTGGATAGGTTAACAAAGTTTGGTCACTTCTTACCCATTAGATTAGGTATTCACTAAAAAAACTAACTGAATTATACATAACTAAAATTGTAAGGTTGCATGGAGTTGCATCCAATATTGTATCTCGTAGGAATCCTAAGTTTACTTTCAAAATTATGGGGAAGTTTACATCAAGACTTACAAACTAAACTTCATTTTAGCTCAACTTATCATCCCCAAGCGAATGAATAGTAAAAAAGAACCATTATATCATTGGAAGATTTACTTGGAAGATTTACTAAAAACTTGTATGTTAGAGGATTCTGAGAGTTGGGTTTGATACTTCTCATTGATCGAATTCACTTACAACAACAATTGTCATTCTAGCATAGGTTTAATACAAGGATGCATTGTACTGGAGAAAATGTAGAACACCTTTGTAATAGTTTTAGTTTGAACATAATTTAATCTTTAGCCCTAACATGGTTCAACAAACCACAGAGAAAATTAAGACAATCAGAAAAAAAAGTGATATAAACTCAAAGTAGATAAAAAAGTTATATTGATAAGAAAAAACGACCCCTTGAATTCCAATAATGTAATCATGTAATCTTGAAAATAGCACCAACAACTAGAATTGGTAGAACAATGAAACGAAAGAAACTCATTTCCTAATTTATTGGTCCTTATAAAATTTCCATAAAAATAGGTCATCTTACTTATCAAATTTCTTTACCTCATTTTCTTTATAATCTTCATAATGTATTTCATGTATCTCAATTAAGAAAATATATTTCTAACCCTTCTCATGCAATAATAGTACAATTAAAGAATAACCTTACAATGATAAAGCTTGTTATGTACTACCTGGCTGGGAAAGGATTGTGTTTTTATGCAGGGCTACAAACATGATGCAGAGAAGACCTAGCAATGGAAAGAATAACACCTAAATAGTTTCTTTTGTGAAATTGTTAGTCTTGTCCTGTTCCAATACGTTATTATGATTGTTTTTCACCCGCGTTCTTGTTGTTAAACGAATAAAGTATGGAAACTTCTTTACTCTTTTTCCTAAGAATCCATGGCCAATGATATATCTAAATTCTAAATCTGATTGAAAACTGTTGCACCATAAATCGCTGATTTTCATTATTAAATATTGAAATCTTTCCTTAGGTTTCAAGCTACTGTGGCTGATTAATTAGATGGCTTAGACAACACTAACATGCAATAGTGACCGAAAATAAGCCGTAATAATTCTGATAACAGACTCAATTATATGTGAATTTCTAGATTGCTTTTGATACCAGAAAAGGGGACATTCTTTTTGGCTAACGAGTACGAAAGTTACATATATGTGTGGATGAAGTTCCCACTTATAACGAGTATTCTTTTCTCCTTTCATATACAATTTATTTATTTCATAAGTTTCAAGGTACCGGGCATAATTATTTATGATCGTAATTTCGTAGTACTTAAAATTGACACTTCGTGCCTTGAATCTACGTTTGAAACTAAAGTCATAGCATCTTGCTGCATTACAGTTGGCTCATTGCCGATTTAGGCATGTAATTTCTCATTGTAATTTCTGTACCTTTGAGCACCCAAGCTGTATAGTTTGCATTATGACACAGACTTGACCTGTGTCCCCAAAGAAAGAATCTTGTTGTCATCCTCTTTCATTCTCTCAGCATATTTATTTACGTCAAATCCTTTGTCACCATTCCCACCAAATGCAGATTCAAGTTTATCCATATCAAATAAATCCTCCAAAATCTTCTTATCGTTGTGGTTGTCCCAATAGTAAAACTTTACTTTATTGTACATTTCAGTTTCCAAAAACGGCCTTATCATCTGCAGCAGTTCAAATCTTTCACTTTACAAAATGGTACAGGATTCATGATCACTCTTAAGTAGCAGCTAACATCAAAATTTAAAGATGTATAAACTATAGGGATCAGCTAGGTACCTTGAAGAATGGTTGGAAGACTATAGGCGCATTTAACAGAATTATCAAACCCAAGCGTTTTGGATAATAGTCTTGTATTACATGGACAATTTCACGTGCCATTTTGAACGATATATCCGACATCTTGATACCCTTTAAATCTACCAGCCAGACCACCTGTTCCTGGTGTGCTGGAAGATTTAAAATGGCATTCTCCATGCAGTATACTAAATACTTCACTGTCTGTGTTGATCTGGAGCTCTGCAGTACAGATACAGAGCACAAATGAAATAAATAAATAAAAATTAATGTTATCACTCTTAAAAGTTGTTTACATGAATAGGATTTTAACCAATTATTATATTTATAATCCCTAAAACCTTGACATCAATTTCAAATGCAGAGGGTAAAAGTCAGCACTCAGAACTGTTATGTAAATTCATCAAATTAAGTGTGTTTTCTACTAATAAAAGTGAAAAAGTTTGCCACAATGTATGTCTCAACAAATTATACATCGCCTATTCTCATTCTTCCTTTTCATTCCAGTAGCCGAGTGATGACAGTTTCACCGCTCATTAAATTAAACAAGATAGATATTAATTGAGAGTGATCCTCAGAAGAAACCTTGCTACCAGGTGTCATTATAATCACCGATCTCCCACACTTGTCATGATAATTGGGTCTATACATCGACCCTAACTCTGCTTCATCAGCAACCTCTTCCTGCATCAAACAACATTTCTGAAAAGTGTTATACTCTATGCATTCCACGTGAGACAATGAGAACCATATTCAGTTTATCAATCTGTAGAACAATGTGTCAACACAATCAGGTACAGAGTTGTGAACACTGCCTTTGCAGTTTACTCTGGAATTTTCTTGACTTTCTTAAGAGAGTAATGGACTTAAGGAAAAGAGGGATAACAAATACCCCCTTTAACCATCTTAAATTCTTGGCATGGTTTTATGGAAAGAGAAGACATGCCTTATCTAAACTTGATAAAAGAAAGTGAAGACAAGTAGTAATTAACTTACCCAGCGGATCTCTTCTGGTTTGTATTCTTTTCTCCATTTCAGGCTTTGTTTCAACATTTGAGCTGCTTTCTTAACATTTGAATTGCGTGACAATAAATACCTTGAAATGGATGCATCAGAACAATACGCAGATTCCTTATCTGATAGCTGCCCTATCAACCCTCTCACCTCAGTGATCTGAAAGGAAGCAAATTATCAAGATCTACATCCTTTACTCAAACAACGCAAAATAGTATAACATACCTTGGCCTGCAGTTCTTGTGAAACTACCATTTCATCATGACCGTTGGAGACAGTTTTTTTCTGATCCTCACTCATAACTGTTGGTATAGAAATGCTACAAATTAGCAATGAAGAGTTGAACACCACAATGATGAGTAGCAATTTATCGAAGTAATAGATATTCACCTTCATCCAAACCTGTGTTATAGGACGTAACGAAAGCTAGAGTTTGAGGGAACCAAAATCAATTCCAGGAATATTTTGCTTTTGGTTTCTTCATTGAAATATGATAGCATTCCTTTTATAGCCACTTAGGTTAAGTAGTTTTATATTACCATTGTTCGACGTTGCTGGTTAAGTTCATTTCATTTTTTCCCTCTTTACGGGCCAGTGTTCTGTTCGTGATCACTTCTTAACTCTTAAAATGTACAGAAAAGTTTTGTTAAAATGAATAGTAAATAGAGTATTGATTATTTGACACCTATGCACCTATGCACCAAATCATCCAAGAAAAATGATTTTTGACACATCATGCTCTACCTACACTCCATTAAATATTAATATTTTTTTAATTTTAAAATTATTTTAACATTTTACATTTTATTTATATTTTCATTAAAAAGATTTTTTTATTTTTTTATATTAATATTTTTTTTTATTTTAAAATTATTTTAACATTTTATATTTTACCTATATTTTTATTAAGAATATTTTTTTATTTTTTTAAATTTTTTTATTATAAATATTGATATTTTGTTTTGGATGTAAAGTGGAGAAGATGTAAAAATATCATCATCCTTTAAAACATATTCATATCACAGTAATCCAACTTGAAGTTGTAATATGGAGGAAAGGAAAAATGAGGTGTCAAAATATTATTTTCCTAGTAAATAACATTGACACTCTTTATAATAATATAATAATATTTTTAAATTAAAAATAAAAATAAATAAAATATTAATTTATTAAAGTGTGAAGGGTATGTTTTGGCTGGCTGTTAATATATCACTACTCTAAAATTATAAAATGTATTTTACCAAGTTCAGGCCTCTAAAGTTTACTTTCCCTAATATTCAAATTCCGTGCAAGATATCATAGATTTTTCTTTTATTTGTGTTAGAAATCCTACTTCATATACTCACCAAATTGTTTTATATAATTTCAACACCATTTGAAAATAATATAAACTTAATAGTTTTTTCTCAAATACAAATTTGTGTTATATCCTTTTTTGTTAGAATATTGTTACTTTATATCTGTCTTTTTTGAAGATGTCATATTGTCTTTCAATAATGTCTACCGCTACGTATCACACAACTTATTTATTATAAAGTTAATGCAACAATGGCAAAGTCAAGTTGAACACAAACTACATTAATTGTCCATCAACCAAATAATTTGGTGGTGGTTATATATGCTTAGATTGAGTTAGATTATATATGTATATATTTTATATCTTAGTTTAATAAGATAAATTTACTAATTCAATTGTTGAAGCTTATTATATTATCTTAATGATCATCTCTATTAAATTTCATATAATTTATTTTTTTATAGATATGTTATTTAATAATAAAATTTTATATATTTTTAAATATTATATTATTCGTTAAAATTAAGTAAAGTGATAAAATTTTAAATAATATAAAATTAGATGAAATTTTATATACTTAATCTAATTAATAAAAAAATTTACATGAATTAATTTATTATTTAACTAAATTTCACAAATGATGTAAATAGATCCTTACATATATAAAAAATATATATTCTCGTTACCTTTTATATAATCATTAACTAATATATTCTCGTTATCTTTTATATAATCATTAACTTGGATATCACGGTAAAAAAATCATGAAATAGAAATTAATTTTAAAAATAAAAAATAATTAGTTGTCACAGTGATTAAATTAAAATTAAAGACTATTTTAGAAACTAAAATAAATAGTTTCTAAATTAGTTTCTATTATTGTTAAATGATTTGGTATTTAATTAGTTATCAAATTTTTTGCAATGATCTCTAATCTAATCACTATAGCAATTAATTATTTTTTATTTTTAAAATTAGTTTTTATTTCATAATTTTTTTATAATTTACATATTGTACCTGTACGAATATTGGAGGTTGAGTAATGTTGATCCATGTCGATACGCAATGCTTACTTCACTCTTGGTTCTTCTATTCTTCAAGTCTCCTTTTCTCTTCACGTGCCTCGGTCGGTCACTGGGGATACCTGCGATTGCACTCCGACGCTCAAGTCAGCGATGGTGCTCAACGAGAATTTTCTGATATTATGAAAAACGTACATTTTTCCCCTTTCAGAAGTCCCTTTAGTAGGTTGACTTGGGCCTTGGTCATGTAGGTCAACCACCTGGCCAGTTGGTGGCTAGAGACAAACCTAGTGGTCTCTGGATCGTGTTTGGTGGTTTCCTGAAATCCAGTGAGTGTTTCATAAGAACGTGTTTGACTTATTCAGCAAGAATTATAACTGTTCGTTTCACGTGTAACTCCATTTTTAATTTAATTAAGTTTATTTAGCAACCCGCGTTCGTCCGGTTCGACCGATACACAAATTAATTGGTAATTACATCAAATCTTGGTTCCAATAATTCCACGACTTCATTGCTTCGATCAACAAATATTTCTCTTTTGTAGACCAATTAATGCAAAACATAAATAAATAAAAAAAAATCATCCATTTAAAAACTTTTTAGAAATGTTTACTGAAAAGTCTACCTGATGCTACGTGTAGATTGTGATGGTCTCCTTAAACTTCGTACATCAACCTTAGTCTCAGATTTCCATAAACAAGTTAAATCAGAAATAAAGACTGATATGTGTCACTCCTATATTGTCTTCCTATCACACACCAAGAACTGTTTTGTGATTAATGTCTCCAGAGAGAACGATAATTCTGCTACCAATTGTAACCAGTTCTTCTCCTCATCGAAACCAAACCTTCTCAACCCTACTTTTTCTTCTGATTATATCTTCAATATGAGCCCCCACCACCATCAATATCATCCTTTATCAAGATTTAACAGAATTCAACGTTCAATATACATATTTTATAATTTTTATTTTAGTGTAAGTTATATCCTTCACCACAAAACATATATATAATTTCCACTTCTTGTCCTATTTTATGATAATAGTTTCTTTTTCATGATATGAAGACAGTATAGTATCTTAATTATGCCAGTCTCAATCTCAACCACCATTATGTATGAATTCCACCCTATTTTCATGTGGATGCAACTTGTATAACATGTTATCATGCTCTTAATTTCTAGTGTAGTCATAATCCATTCAATGCACTGTTAATTAGTTATATGTCTCTTATAGGTATGCATAAATTCAGCAGTGGTTGATGGTTGATCCATTAAAACTATCTTTTATCATTGAACACTTGGATTCGTTGAATATAGTTTGCAAATAATTAGGTATTCCTTAAACACTCATTAATACATATGAGTATTAAATCTCTTAGCCTTTTTACATGGGTTGAATATTTATTAATACATATGAATATTAAATCTCTTAATCTTTATGCCTAGCTGAAATATATGACTTGTTACCTACAAATTAAAGTCATGTATAATTTATTATTAATTTCATTAACACATTTTTTCACGTTGAGATTGTTAATTTGTACACAAAAGTATATTATCCGATAACGAATAACATGATAAATTTAATAAATTTTTGTTAGAATAAACTCTAAATGACTTAAATATTATTTAAAAAGTAAGAATGAAAAAATAGATTGGTCCAAGGAACATTATCTTAATTACTGTGGGAAAATTAAGTTTTCGGTTACTCATATTTTTCGTGAAGGAAATGCGTGTGTTGATAAGTTGACTAATTTAGGATTTTTTTCATAGAAAATATTTTCTTTGGTATAATAGGCTTCCACCTTGTCTGTTCTTAGAATTCTTTATGAATAGGTATAGTCTACCTATGTATCGTTTTTGTTAACATATGAGTTTTGGTTTAGTCTCCCCGTATTTTTGTATTTTCTTTCTTTTTCTTTTGTTTAATAATACTTTTTTTCATGTGATGCTAAATGATTGTTGTTACTTGAGGTGTCAGTCTAACTAAGATCTCAAGTTACATAGTAATACCTAACATAAAAACTTTTATTTAAAAAAATGGATTAATTGGTCGAATCTGAGCTTGCCAAAAATTGTGAGAGAGCAAACTAACCACCAGAATATAGGAATTGAAATTAATTTAATACCCACTTAGTTAGAGAGTAGATTACAATATAACATCGTTTTACCAGGCTTTTAAATTTTGATTTCTTTTTGTTTATTTTCATACTATTAACAAAAGACAAATATTACATATGAATCGAGAATGTTTTGACAGATGGAGATGGGAATGAATAGTAACAAGTGATTGATGTAATATGCTATTCATGTAACAAACTAGAGATATATAGAAACTAAGCATGCCAATTAAGTATTTATAAACAATGCACTTCTACAACTCTTTTTAACACAACTCAAAAGATATAAATATGATAATGCCCAATGGTTGCAGACATTATACCAAAAATGTGATTTTTTTCAAATAAATTAATAAAAATAGAATATTTCTAAACCTTTCCAACATACCCTAAAAAAATCATATAAAAACTAAATTTTAAAAATAAAAAATAATTAGTTAGTATAGTAACTAAATTAAAGATCATTTTAAATATTAAAAAATAATTAATTTTTAAATTAATTTCTACTATTGTTAAATAGTCTCTAAATTGGTATCTAATTAACAGTCAAAGTTAAAATTGGTAAATAATTGGTAGTTAAAATCTTGGTAGCTAATTAAATATCAATCTAAAAACTATTTAGCAATAATAAAAACTAATTTAAAAACATTTTTTTTAGTTTTTAGAATTATCTTTAATTTAATCACTATAGCAACTAATTATTTTTTAAAAAAAAATTAATTTTTATTTTATGATTTTCTTTGTAACAATAGTAAACTTTCTAAAGTTTTACTGAGATAATATATAGCAAATAAGATTTTATTTGCAATACAGAAAACAACATGAGTGGTTTTGTCATGTTTTTAATTAAAAAATAGTATTTTGACAACTAAAATAATCATTTAAAAACTATAATAATAATTGTATCTGAATGGAGAGATGAGCCTAGGCACGGTCGGTTGACGTAATATAATTGCTGACGTGTCGATCTTCTTCTCCTTCAGTCGGTCGTTCCTTCTTAGTGTCTTTTTCGGTCGGGCGGGGGAGGGTACCTGCGAAGGCACTCCGACGCTCAAGTAAGTATGAGATTCCAAGTGTGATTTAGTAAGTGAATGAAAACGTACCTTTCTCTGGCTTGAGCATAGTATTTATAGGATTGCCTAATGGGCTTTCTATCCCTTGGGCTCAGGGTGGTTATGGATAGGTCATGCCAGTCGTGCTC
>Ga0123342_1001602_pt1 | contig 38071 bp, 13 predicted proteins | sample Turbeawhitnodule_FD_89960 | JGI IMG/M metagenome (GOLD analysis project Ga0123342, IMG submission 89960) | Root nodule microbial communities of legume samples collected from Mexico - Turtle bean Mexico white nodule | ecosystem: Host-associated > Plants > Roots > Nodule | place: Mexico: Nepantla...
ATGGAAGAAAAGAGTAGAGATTTGCATAGGAGCAGCACGTGGACTACACTACCTTCATGCAGGACTCAAGCGCACCATCATTCACCGTCACATCAATCCTAGCAGCATTCTTTTGGATGACAACATGCATCCAAAACTCTCAAGTTTTGGATATAGCATATTAGGAGCACATTTCAAGGAAAAACCAAAACCAAAACAATCGATTTATGCAGGTAATTGTTCTATAACTATGTTATTGTAACGTTTATATCTCGTAACTATATGCTGCTACATAATAAGCTGAACAAAGCTGATGATACTTTCGCTTTTAGGTATTTTGCCCTACTCACCTGAGGAGATCTTTTTTGGTACTGTCACGGATAGATCTGATGTTTACGCATTTGGTATGGTTCTACTGCAAGTTGTGATGACAAGAAGATTTTTTAAATCGGATTTTATTGGAGCAGCAGGAGAACCACTGGAGAAGAAGAGTGTTGAGGAGAATATTGATCCGAAAATCAAAGGGAAGATTGCACCAGAGTGTTGGAAAGTCTTTATAGATATCGCCTTAAGATGCATAATGAAGGAACCTGATGAACGACCAACAATGGGTGAAGTTGAGGAGGAACTTGAGCTTGCTCTATTGTTGCAGGAACAAGCAGATGTCACAAACATCAATAGTGATTATACCTTATTGTCCAAAACCATTCTCCCAAAATCAGAGGGATTTGAGTATGGCATTGACCTTTAAAAGGACAGTAAACTGAATACAATGACTTAGAAGACATGTTACAGAGGTAATTTAGTGAGTGTTTGAAGTAGTCAAGTTTAATTAAGATTTTCTAGCTTTTGTAGCTTTCCTTGTTTTTAGCATTTAGTGAATGTGACTGTATTTGAAGTTGTCATTATAATCATCTTTTTTCTTATATATAGCAAGTCTTAAATAGATATCACGTTAAGATGCGCATCAAAAGAATGAGGCTGATGAAGGACCAACAATGGGAGAAGTAGAGGTGGAAGTTGAGCATGGTCTGTATCAGAAACAGCAGCTACATCTTACCACCACAACTCTACATCAGTATCACTCTTCTCCTTTAAGAAGACATGCAGGAATTGCAAGAACTATGCTAAGAATTTCAGCTCAATTCTTTTTTTTTTTATCAGCAAAGAATAAAATTAAATTAAGAGAGATACAAAAGGGGTATCCCAACCCTTTACACACTCCAAACCATGTTTTAGGACCTCCAATAAGAGCACCCCAAAACAGGAAGAAAATAAAAACTACTGCATAAATACACAACCTACACCAGCCCCCATTCTGTTTCTATTATTCTGCTGGACTGCTGCAAATAACACTAAACAGCATTTCAACCACCAGAAACCCAACGTAATCCTCCGACCAGCTTGACAACCACTTGCAGCACAACCTCCACATCCAAAGCTTAATAACTGGTGCTACCTCTCTCAACCACCACCTATAGCAACATCCAGAATTACTTCCTGCCGAGATCTTCAGCTTTATTCCTGTGTACCAAGATTGCACCTTGTATCACCCAACCAACTTCACAATCAGGCCACCATCCATATGTACATGGTATAGAAGAACTTCATCAGTTGTGGTTGAAACACCTACTATAATTAATTCTTTAACATCATCATCTGCAGCAGTGTTGCGTCCTCTATTGAGCTGCAAAAAATCTGCAGCAAACGACCTTCCAGAGCACCGAGAGAATCAGCTACCTCCACCATCTCATTAGCTTTCAGCAGCGTCTTCAGATACTTCAAATTGATCTTTAACTTCACCATATAACACCCAAGTAACTCACAGGAAAGTTTAGGCCTTAAAATTCCTTTCCAGCTGGCTTAAAACACCTGCCACGCCGTGCCCATCCCAGCTATTTTGATATGCTACAGATGTTGCACCATGATATAGCTATGTTATGCTATCTCCCGTTCAGCAACCTCCACCAAGAACTACAAGAACTGTGCCACATCACCGTCTCCAACTTGAGACATTTAACCCACACACCCTGGCTTGGTTAAAGCTCTCTATGCAAAACCATAGATCTTCCACGTGCACCAGATGAGAACCAGCTATACCTTGTATTTTCCCCAATAAATCCAGCATCTCCTTTCTAACTTCCACTTCCTATTTAGTTGTACTACACTCTGATGGTCCTGCTCCCTGATCTTCAAACTCTCTTCAACATACCACCACATCTATATAAGGTATTTTTGGCATCTAACATGGTATGCACCATAAGACCCTTCTCTGTGCCTCATCAAAACCTACTCATTAGTGACAATTCCAAAGCTCATTCATTTCCTACTAACCACATACCATCCTGCAGCAATAGGATTAACACTCCACCAGCTCCCTAAACCGCCATTCCAAACTTCTTCCAGTGAGCGTTATGCCAGATCATAACTCAGAGTGCATAACCCCCAAGGAGAGCTTATCTATTCAACCCTTACCACCAAAAAGAGACTACCCCAACCAACAAACTTAGACCCGGGCCCTGTTATCCCCAACATTGCGTACCATTAGCCAGAGCAAATATAGTGTCAGCAAGCATCCATTGGTCTATAAGACCGAGACATGCTGAAGGGTCCTATTGAGGATTAACAACATCCATCATTATCAGCATTTTACAATTCCACTCACAACCAGATTGCCTCCGCCTAACCACACTTACTTATAACTCCTAACTCCTGATACATGAAATTGGGTCCAGGACCCACTCTGCATATGAATAACTTTAGCTCAATTCTTTTGGCATGACATTAAAAAGTATGTTCAACTTAAGTGCCTTTAATTAAGGGTGAAGTCTTTGCATTATTTAACTGTAATCATTTCATTGATTTGACTATTTTTAATTAAAGTTTCTTTTATTGGTGTGTTCCTTTCTCTACGAGTTTAAGATTGTCTCAACTGCAAACTACTTTGAAAGATTATGCTATTAATGACAATTCTTGTGAAAATGGTTTGGGTTGAAACTTCAAAGAGCTGTTAAGCAATTTTTTTTTTTGTATGAATTACAAAGGTCATTCCTGACTGGGAAGAATTTGGAATGTTTGTATTACTTTTGGTAGATCTTTGGTGTTATGGAAATTAATTTTAAAGATATCCTTTTAGATAATAATTTGCAAAAATTCGGAGTAATATATGTTCGGTTTGTAGTCTATGTATGCAATTTCAATAGTTTTATTAACATTTGTTCTTTTAAGTGTAAAGTAGAGGTTCAATTGTGAAATTGGCTACAAAGTATTCTTAATTGTGTTTCAATCATGAGTTCGATGGACATATTATTTGACTATGAAGATTATGTTAGATTTTAAAATTTTATATGCTTATAAAAAGAAAATAAATGTTTAATAGACCTCTAAGTTTGGGAATGAGTTTTAAAAAAATTTGTTTGATTTTAGAAATTTTATAATTCTATTAAGCTTAATTTTTGTTAAAATATAGGTAAATTTTATTGATTTTAACATATGTTTACTCTTTAAAAAGTATATAATTTTTAAAATATGAGATGACACCGTAATTAAAATATCATATTTTATGTGGAAGATTTCTAGAATAACGAGTTATATATAAAAAAATATGTAATTTTTACTCAAAATAACATAAAGAAACATATATAATAATAGGCTAATTTTCACAGAATGTCGATATAACTTTGCGAGTAAATTAAACAAATCCTTATGCGATTTTGTGAAGTTATAACTTTTTGTAGCATTTGCAAGAATATTTCCTTAGAAGATTGTACTGTGTAATATTTTAAACAATAATATTTGCAAGAATAATGCTTTTTAAACAATAAAATAGATTACCACAAGAGTAGAAACAATATTAAGAGTTTGAATAATTTCACGAGTATTTAATACAATGGAATTTTACATTCTTAACCAATAGGTAATTATGTGAAATATAATTATAAAATTAAGGATAAAATATGTTTTTTTTAATTATTGTTATATCTAATATCGACGAATAGAATAAGTAAAGTGTCCTCATGAAAGTTGAAGACTATTATGCAACAAAATGGGTAGACATCCAAATGGTCAGATAAGTAACGACAAAATGATATCTACCAAACAAATAGGAATCCTAATCTTTATTAGGAATGGTAAAATATGGTTAAGTGGTCATTGGGCCTAGATAATTCTTTTATCCAGACAAAGTCCAATAAACCGTACAAATACAGGGGATTCTCAAGATGAAAGATGATGTTACTTCTGACTTTTGATCAAACTTTTGTAGTGATCTCTACTAACTTGGCATCGAAGTATCCTTGCAGGTACCCCATCCTTTTGGTCATCGAACGAACCAAAGGCAGGAGTAAGTCGGCAGTGAACATTCGGTCATCTGACATGTAAGAACAACTATAATCTTTAGACTGTTTAAGTATATGAAAATAATTAGAAAGAGTACTTTTGTAAATGAAATGATTATTAGTTTTTTTTTTTTCAAAGATTGTTAATTTTTTTTTAAATATTTTTTTATTGCGAAAGTTCACAATAACTACAATTATTTTTAATGGGTTTATGAAGTGATACGTAAAATTGAATAATTCTGCATAAAGATTTATTTCAATTATTTTCATACTACAAACAATTGGATGATCTAATGTTTGAACCAATAACAACAACTAATTTCTTGTTATAATATAAGGACGGAAAATATATTTAATCTAAAATTAATTATTATAAAATTAATAAATTTATCATGAAATTAATCAAATAAGGAGTATTATTTATATCAATATCACATTTTTAATAAATTTATTAAAATTTAATTTTAGTTAATAATTATATATTTATACATATATTTCCCCTCTACAGGGTACAGCTATATCACACTACCATATGATTCTACTTGGAGTATAAGAACATCAGATATGCAACTTGTCTCAATGAATGAGTATGGAACAAATGTTCTATTTTAATCAGAAACATAAGAGTCATTGTCATTCATATGTAGCTTTTTTTTTTACTGAAAAAAGATTCAATATTACATCCAACATATGCAAGCATTAAACTTTTGTAATTGAAATGGATAATTAGTAATATTATTTGGCTTTTAAGAAAATAATAATAATATGATTGTGATATTTCCAGCATCAATGGCTAATTAAAAGGAAGATCTTCAACCTAAGGTTTTGACACAAACATTTATAAATACCCAAACATGCATTAGGCTTAAAGATTAAACATTTAAGGGTTAGTACAACGTTAATTCAGTATATTTTCACTAACACTAATCCCAGCCACTCAATTTTTGATTATGGTATCTCACGGTTACAAATGGCGGTTTGTCGGTGAATCACTATTTTGTGCTTCATGTTAGACTTTTGGAAAAGCTTTGAAGGGTTATTGATTCCTCCGCCCACTCACCCACTGAAGAAAGATGAAACATTGGAAGAGAGAGAAAAACAGAGAAAGCAAGAACTAATCTGGTGATTCGTTCTAGCAATTTTTCCCAAAACTCCAAAACCCCCTTTTATGATACAAGATTTTCAACTTCACAAAAATTTCAATCTTTGATAGCTTTATCTGTATCGCACTCTTATTCTCTTCCCCCAACAACAATTTCATTTAAAACTCTCTCTCTCTCAGGTGTTTCTTTTTTGCTTTTGTTTTCAGATATTATACCTCTGTCATTTTCCTCGCGTACCCTTTTTCGTTTTTGATAGTTTGGTTTCCTTCTTATTTGATAATTGCAAATGGGTATTTTTTTTCCCCGTTTTTTCTTCTATGGAATTGTCAATTTGGGTTGATTTTTTCTTCTTGTGAGAAATTCTGGTATTTCTTTTGACAATTGATGCATGTGATTGTTGTATTTTTATTTTGTTGACTTTTCAATTTCTAGGATGGAGGGCGTGGTTTGCTTCTTTGTGTGGAGGGTTGTTGTCTAAATAGTGAAATTAGTGATTGCGATATTTCCGCTGAAACGGAAGTTGATCCTTCTGCTAGTTGATGTACTAGCACGACTAACCGGTTACAAGTGAAGTAATCAATCATTTTTGCCAAAAATTGAAGGAATATTGCAAATGGATTATAGCTTTTCCTTGAAGCACTCAAAGTTGCATTACACTTTTTTGGTTTTCTCTAAGTTTTGTTGTACGTATTTTGTCAGTGATGTTTTGCGTGTGTGATGAGATGTTACTGGATTTGGAGCATCAACATTAGTTGAACTGTATTTCTCAATTTAGGCCTTTAGAAAAAGTCTGTTATTTTGATTTGTCAATTGCATGACTGGAAGCTTGTACTTCAGCCTTCCCAAATGGTTTTGGTTTCAGTGATATTTATGCAATTTTGGTGTATGTTTCAGGTGATCAAGAGAATCAGAGTTTGCTCATCCATATAACAGGACATCTGAACAGAAGAGGGAGGGTGCTGGTTTGCGGAGGCAATTGTACTTCTGCGAGCTTAGAATCCTCTCTCCTTTATTTATTAATGGAAGGATAATCATTAGTCTTGGTTAGTGCTGTTGGGGACTCTCTTACATGTAGCAGCATCAATGTTTTGATGATCTTTGAGTTGAGGAGTGAAAAAAGTTTAAGTTGAAAGAGAGAGGGATATTGAAGCTGAAACAATGGGTTCAGTTTGTTGCTGTTTTAATGTTGATGATTTTGAAGATTATATGAATCCAAATAGTCCTGTATATAGGAACTGCATGTGTCTCAGTTGCTTCCTGCAGAACTTTTTGACTGTGGTATGTTTCTAACTCCAAACACCTGTCATGTTCCATTCCCTTGTTTTCTTTTGATTCACTTTGGGCCCTGTCTTGTGTTTTTTGTCTATGGTTTGATTAGAAGTATTGCTTAATATTGTTAAATAACCGTTATAGTGCCTCCATAACTCTACAACGTGATGTTTTTCAACCCCTCACCATAGGCAATTTGTGAAGGGAGGCTTGCTGTGGCAGCGCCATAGGCTACAATGGCCTGTATATAAGGCTGAGTTTTTGCCTTCTGCATATTTTGATATCTGCTATTGGTAACCTTGGTCTTTCTTCATGGTCATTTCTTGATGCACTATCTTTGCTGGGAATTCCATACTTGTGAAGTGGCAAACATACCTTTTACATTTGTAGGAGCTTCTGTTGTTTTTTGCTATTATTGTGGACACATTCTTCCTCTTTATTGTTCTGTTTTTTTTGGGCAACTATTGCCCAACTGAATTTGCAGAACTGCCACTGAAATTGTGATTTTGCACTTGTTTGAGTGAGTTTGCTTGAGTTTACACTAGCTTAAAAATATGAGTTAACCCATTTCATGGATTTAGGAACGTCGTGCTGGATTACGTTTTTGATAACCATGGTTGTAACTTATGAGAACTGTCAATGTTAGAAGTGACTCTTAAATTGAAGTTATTCCTCATTTCATTTTGTAAGGGATAATTTTCTTGAAGCCCTGGTTCCAACGTGCTTGTAAGAAAGCCATGAAAAATTAATTAAAAAAAGTTGTAATCACCTATAATTCAGTTTAGGAAAGCTTTGCTGCATCTGTTAATTTAACAAATTTGTTGTTATTATTTTGATTGCTAAGTACATTAATATTCAGTGGACAATATTTTAGTCTTAGATCCATTTATAATGATGAGAACTGTACTCCATATATACTAAAACTCTTTCCAATTTACCGCAAATTTCAGTATGCATCAATATTCCGTAGAGGGGAAGCGCATACGATTCCTTCATCTATACAGGGCACAACATCTATGACTTCTACAGCTTCACTTGATAATTCTCTATCTGACATGTACCGCTCTCCTCCAAGGCCCTTGCCTTATGATTCAGACCCCAGGTTTTTCCGTTCACAGCGTGATGGACTAGTGTCAAGACGTGAGAAGGGTTCAAGTCATTTGAATGAAGAGTCAGAACCTCTAAGAGGTGATGTAGATGCTGACTCAGAATCTTTAAATTTGGGTGGTAAATGGAATGATACCGGTGAAGATGGATCAAAGGAATACCGTAAGTCCTCTGTGAGACTTTCATCAGCAAAACTTACGACTGGAGCTGGGGTTGTCTATTCGTCATCAGAAGTGGAGGATGTCTGTCCAACATGTCTTGAAGGTAAGATTTTTATTTACACTCAAATTTTCATCAGAAGATCACAAGATACTGGGGCTCAATTTTGGATGAAGTATTGGTCTGCAGCAAAGTTATAAATCCCAATAGCAGTCAGGATAGCTGTTTGATTGAAGACTACGATACAAGTTAAATGATTGATTCTATACTCATTTATAAAATGCTCCAAAATGAAAACAATCCTAAAAAGTAATAATGAATATTAAAAATTCAGTCTTCAGATAATTTCATTACTCGGTTACCAGTGAAGTCAAGGAAACAAAGGGCCTAGCTCAATGCATGCGACTTCTGGTTATTGAGGGTTTGGAAGGGTAGATGTTCACAACCTTACTCCTGTAGAGGCTATAGCCATAATTTGAACCTGTAACTTTCATGACTGTGTCAGCAATCTTACTGCTGTACCTAGGCTCATCAAGAGAAGTTGTGACCACCAAACTCTGAAATTAAAACTTTTTAAAAGAGACCTCTTTGAAATATAGGAAAACACAATGCGACCTCTTTGAAAATATAATGAACACACCATGTAAAACTATCTACCTTAACACAACACAGCAAACAGAGAAAGAACTACATGGAATGATGTAAATGCTGATAAGAATTGAGGATAGTGGCCTCTCTGAATCTTCAAGGACATGAGCAAAACTGAAAAAAGGAGGACTGTGCTGTAATGATGCAAGGAAGGCTTTATCTGTAAAATGATGAAATGCAGAGTCTGGCTGGCAATGCTACTGGAGATCTGGTTTAGTGACAAAAAGGGGAGTATATTGACATTAATCATGTTTTTGGCCTCAACTCTCCAATACACTCGAATATAAAATATAAGGAAACCACAAAAATATCCTAAAATCCAGCTTTCAACTATGCTCAAAACAGGTAGGGCAAGTAGGGGTTTACTTGTATTGACTTGTATAGTTTTGCTTGGATATTATATTTTTTCTTGGATTTACTTGTTGCAAATGATATTGAGACTGTCAAGTGTGCCTTCTGTCCTGTAAATCGTGAAGAGGAAGAATCAAAGCTTGATATTTTGAATAATTAAAGAAAATAATTTTGCTTCATTCAATGCTATCTATATGCTATTCCATAAGGTGATCTAGAATGTAGAAAAACATAGTCCATGAATATTGATCGGCATTGGCTTAGAATTTAGAATGTAACTTTATATTTAGCTCAGGAATGTTGGAGGCCCATCCTTAAATTCTGATCAATACCTGTGCTTGTAAAAACGTATGATACTTGTTGCTGGCAAAAGGTTGTACTTGTTAACATCAGGATGGACACTATATTGGCAATAGCAGCTTCATCAGATTCTTACATTTGTTACAATTATTTTTGCTTGCAGAATACACTGAAGAGAATCCAAAGATAGTGACCAAATGCTCTCATCATTTTCATCTTGGTTGCATTTATGAGTGGATGGAAAGAAGTGACAACTGTCCTGTTTGTGGGAAGGTAATGTTTACTTGGTATTTTCTGAATTATTTCTTACTGAAATTTCCCTCTTCATTAGCATTCAGAACATAGAACACATAAAATTAGTAGGATGAGAACCAGGCTGAACCAGTCAGTTCAATCAGAAACCAGCAAATTGATAATGTCTCTTGTTTAGTTATGTGAACTGTATGATGTCCAGAGTGCAAAATGTTTTTAACAAGCCAGTTCCAGAACAAATTGGTGAACAGGTCCAATTCTGCCCGTTCAAATGGGCCTGTGGGCCAACAAGCTGTTACATAGTTGGAAATTGGAACATTTCAATCGGAAATGTGCTGAAGGGAAAAATTTTAGGATTCAAAAACCATCTATTTGACATGGTAGCATGGCAAACATCAGGCTACCAAATACCAAGATTCTTGTTAAGAATACTAGGTTAGTACTTGTGCAGTGCATAATGAAATGATAGATAAATGAAATCTATGAATAATAGGTTTTACTCTTTAGGGGACATTTCAATCATGTCCCGGGGCTTATGAATGTTAGTAATTTGATTCCAGTTTTTAAGTCTATCTGCCCAACAGAAAATACGGCCCCGTGATTTTTTAGGCAGTTTTTGGACCCTGTTCTTGATTTGGGTGAGCGGTTCATTAAATCCCATGAAATTTCTGATTTATTTATCTCAGAACACGGGAAAAGAGTATTGGTGTCTATGATGAGGGAAATGGCTTGTAAAATTGCCGCATAGAGTAATGCTAGGAACACATTCTTTTGAAAGCACTCTCTTTCATTGGGTGAAATTTATTGGAAATCACGAAATTTGGTGAGCCCCACACAATATTTACTGAATCTGTAGTTTTGAATAAATTTTAATCAATACGAGTGTATGTTACAAAGAGTGTGTTCTTATCACATCTCTAGCCAAATATCATAGCAATATGTATGTTTTTGCTACATCATTGTCATGCTGGACAGAGAATGTGCCATTTTGTAATATTTCAATACAAAGGGCTACAAAAACACTTTTTGATAGTGAGATGGAGTTTCCATTTGTGATGAATTTGATATGACTTTATGACATGAGGCTTGTAGGTACAAAAAATGTAAGAAAAACTGAAAGCTGAATTGAAATTAAAGGGCGAAAGTCATATTATTAAAAAATGTTACAGGATTTTGGATAACTAAGAGGTAGATTTCAGTTTTTCTTCTACAATAACTAGTTATCATGATCACTCAATGTCTTATGGAACTTATTTTCTGATGCATTGTATCATTTTAGAAACTATAGCTTTTCTCACAGAAATATTAGGTTTATTCTGTGACCCTTGGTTATTAACTACAAACTTAATGGCCTGGTCTATTTATTAATTTGGATGTGCTTTTATATAATTCTAAAAGTTTATATATAATAACTGGTGATGAAAATGCAAAACATGCTTGAGCCTGATACTAATTATTTTAACTTAGCTGACTTATACTTCCACCTGGCATGCATTAATATTGTTTATATGTGAAATATCACTTGTATGTCAATTTTCTTATCTGTTCGTTTCAGTTCGATTCTAGTAATATTTTTTGTTTTCACACAACCTTTTATAATAATACTCTTTTATTATTGATCTAATATATGAATTGAGCATGACTGGAGTGGAGTGCCAGCATTTGGATAATAATTTGTGTATTAACAATACGTGCATTTAGAATTTGGAGTGTACTGAATCATGATATTTACTTATTTATATTTTGATGTAGGAGATGGTATTCGATGAAACGACTTAATCTTGACTAAAAAGGTTTATATCGTGGATAATACCAACATCAGAGGAAAGGAAAAATACAAGCATAGACATTGTGAATACTTCAGATTAAGCGCTTATCGTGTATAGTTAGTATATAACTTTTATTAACCATCACTGGAAGTTCAATCTTCTCCAAGTTGTTTCTATATTTATGCTTTTGGCCCTCGCCAAAACTGCCGAGATTAAAAGAGAATTCCATTTTAGATGGGAACTTTGTAATGGTTTCAACAGTTTGCCTTGTGATATAATGACTACCTCTCTTTTGTTTAGTTTTTGTTTATGTTGTTTGTTATGAGTTTAATCCAAAGTTCGATTTTTGAACCTTTTTCCTAGTTTGTTTATGAAACTGACGAGCCTTAGAAAGAAGAGAAAGAATTTGTAGGAGACAAAATCGAACTAACCCAACTTGCACATGGGAGAATATGGTTAGTTCCTTAAAATATTGCTAATTTTTAAGATTAACCGAGACAGATAAGCAAAACCAAATTTTGAAAATTTTCATGAAATAATTATATAGTAAGTGTGCCTCAACTCATTATAATTTTTACTGGTTCGGTGTACTCTGATTTTCTTTTAAGCTAAGTAAATTGTTTGTATAATTGGTTCGGTTTAAACCAGTTCTTCTGCTCAGTGCTGATTTGACCTGTTGTCTGAAGCAGCTGTGTAAATGTGGTATTTCTAAAAGCTTAAAGCAACTTGACTTTTGGTGAAAGTGAAAGTGTAAAATGAAAATCTGAATCTGCCAAGACTGGTTGCAGCGTCAGTAGCAGGAGGATGAGAGGTCCTCAAGTTGTTGCTCATCAATGTTTTCGGTCAACAAGAAATATGAAAAGGCCAAAAGCCTGAAGTTATTGGTTATAAGGATAATAGAACGTAAGCTTGAATTAATGGACAATTACAAAAACTAAAAAAACTATCCCTAAGCTCTGACCTACACAAAAAAGTTATTATTGTGACATCTTTCTATCGCCAAAAGGGTGCTAATGGAGGGGACAACCAAATCAAGCATAAGCATTTCTCACAGGGTGCAAAATTTAAAAAAGCAGGACAAGAAACGAATAAAGAAAATACTTAAATGTACTTTATTTTGGTTTCAGAAGAATGTTGATAACCAAAATGCAGAAGGGAGCTTAAAAGCAGTAATTTTTTTTTCATGTAAAAATTAACAAGAAGCCAAACATTTGCACAATTGTAGATTTGCCCGAAGTTAAGAAAACAGCAATTCCAAAGGCATTCACTTTATTATGGCTGCAAAGAAACACGGATATACACATTGTTGTAAAACATAAATATTGTCTTGCATGTCAATAGAAGTTTTATTACATTGGATAGAGTATGATAAAACTCTGAAGGGCCAACTTGTTATTTCCTAGATTTCATCCTTATAGACTACAGCAGAAACTGTGAAAATCTGAAAGTCAAGTTGTAGCAGCTTGGAAAGCTCTCAAGAAAACTTCAGGGGGTTGTCCACCGCTCAACTTGTTGGTCCCATTAATCTGCCAAATGATAAATAAGTGAATCACTGTTTTTTTTTTTCCATTATGAAACTGTAAAAAACAGACTGGAATTTTAACAAGGTAGACACCTACCACATAATAAGGAACCCCTGAAATGTTTCCAGAAATCGTTTTAAGCTCCTCCTCAACCTAGGTAAATAGTGTCATGGAAAGCAAGACCAGCATTAGTCGATTTCACCTAGAAAGATCAGGTTTTGTTTTTTGTTATCTGCCTAACAACTAAGGCTCTGTGTGGTTATCCGTTTACATGGTAATGACTCTACACTCTTGAATTGAGTTGAAGGTGCATTGGAACACAGGTTTACTGAAAACCAAACTCACACTAAAAAGATCACACTACCAGTTTGACATTAACATCAAAAAGAAGGAAATGTATTTAGCATTTTGAAGTTAGAACTTACAATGCCTAATGGCTCAAATATTAAACAGAATAAGGCATATCCTAGTAATAATTTGAATTTGAAAATAGCATATAAAAGTGTGCTTATATGTATATTACCTCCTTCAGACCAATGTTGGGATCCCTAAGAAACTCTTCTGCTCCTTCTATACCAACCTTTGCAGCAGATTCAAGAAGAAACTCACTGCATCCAAATTGAAAATGATAATAACTGTGTCATTATAGAAACTTCTTTTTAATAAAGTGGTTGGACTACGCAATGCTAATTGCAATCCTTACTATGTTGGCATCTTAGGAACTAGATTTGAAGACATTTAATTTCAATGTCAATATCTGCTATATCCTACCAAAAAGACCACCCATCATCGGATTTTGTTTCATGCTGAACACTCAATTTCACTCTAATATTAGTCTTTGGATTTACTTTAGAGTACAGTTAATATTTAAATGCACATCCATTGAAGAAATGAGATATTCAACCACAAAGAAATAAAATATATAAAAAAAAAACTTGTCTGGTAAGAATTAAGAGTCATTGATATGCCAAAAAGCGATACAATTCAGCTCTACTGAAATCTATTTCGATAGACATGTCTTCAATGGAGTATGTAGAATATTGTCCTTCGAAGGGCTTAAAGGAACATACATGAAGTGCCATTAATTGAGCAAAAAAAAACGATAATAGCACTTACTGGTCACCAATGTATTTTCCCTGTGTGAAATAGCCAATGCCAAGTTCTTCAACTAGAAGATGTTGCTTATCAAGACCCTGCTGTCTAGCAAAATATATAAGCCTGTGGCTGTCAATAGTGTTTCCCCTGTGGATAATCAAAACCATGGTAGTTGAACATAGGTTAGACAAACTTCTGAACACTCCACTTTTAAAGTGATTTATACATGCTTGTCCATTGATGAAATTTAAAACCACTATCAATCTTACGTGAGTCCAGACAAACTATATTCCAGACCAACATTCCTGAACACCTGCCAAATACCAAAATTCTCTGTTGGTATGAGAAATAGACAACACAGACCAATGATAACAGAGTGATCAACAAATATAAACCTCTGACATCCGAGCTTCCATCCGTTCTGACTGGGATCCAAACTTTTTTCTATAATACTCCCTTTTGTCAATGCCTTCTTTAGGGGCATCAGGATCAAGTTGAAAGGGATGCCATGTTATCTGAAATTCAGTTAAACGGCAAATTAACATATGAAAAACGCAGACATATTTGGTTCCAATGGATGCACAAACAAGAGGAGAGTGTTAGACCTCGAAGTTGTATTTATCATTGGAGGCAGCTATGGCCTTATCTAGATTTCTTTTGCCAACAAAGCACCATGGGCACACAGTATCAGAACTAACATCAATTCTTACAAGTTTCTTTTCAGAAGTCCCACTCATGATCCTGCTGTATCTGCAATATCTTTACAACATTGCAAGTAAACGTAAACTAAGATTGCTATGACAAGGAGGAACAATAATCTTAAACTATTGCCATTAATTTTGGGGAAAAAAATTAATCATCCGTCATATTTCATCATAATGACTCAAGCATTCTATTTTTACCTTTTGAACTATGACCCAAATTTCATACCATTAGTTAAGGCTTGACTAATAGATGTGAGATCATTCCAAAGTGATTTTTTTGGGGGCACTGATCAACAAAATCTTAAATAGAAAGTAGATGCAATTTCTAGGTACTTTTAGTCCTATTTATCGTTAGAATTTGATTTTCTTAATTCATGTAAATGAAACGCTGTGTTAAAGATCAATGCGTATTAGTGTGATAAAATATAACAATTGATCTAACACAAAAACAGTTAAAAAAAGCATCTAAAATTCTGGATGCATACTGCATCAAAGTTTTCCACCCCAAATATCTTCAATTCGCAATAAAGGCAAATACACAAAAAATTAGATGCTGGGAAATATAAGAAATCCTTTACAACCCAACTAATATCAGATCCAGAACAACCCACACCAGTTTAGAAAACAAAAACTAGAAAGAAGATAATGTTTGAGAAGAAGCATAATCAATAACCAACCCAATTTACCTGGAAGGATAAATAGAGAGGAGAAGCAATAAATTCAAAAGCTTTGTCAAGGCTCACAGAAATTGCATTTGGACATTGACCAGAGATTAAGCTTGGGAAGGACAAACTTGTCACTTTTGTTATAATATTATTATTATTCTAATTATTATGGTTTTATGTTTTTTTTTTCATTTGTTCTCCCAACTGTTCCAAGTTGTCCTTTCAGACCCAACCACCCTAACATCTCATCTTTCTCACATATTATTATTACTATATTTTAATTATTTAACAAATTTAAATCTTTTTCTTCCTAATATTCTAGTCAGTAAATAAACATATATAATATTTCCAAATTTCTTAATACTTTATTAGATGAAAATTCTAAAATCTTTTAATGAAATTAGTAAATCGTATGCATAAATTTTATCCTCACATTTCACAAATTATAAGTTTTGATGGACTTAAATAATAAAGTATAAAGAAGAGAATAATATGAAAACCCATATTTATTCTTCAGATTCCTTATCCTTTTTGGATTTAAACAATTTCTTTATAAATAACATTTTTATATTTACTTTTTCATTTTTTTATTTTTTAATTTATAATATTTCTAACTTTTTTTTATTTGTAAAATAAAGAAAAATATTAATTATCAATTGTCTTTTAATGAGATAAACAATCACCCTCTAAACCTAGAAATGATGTACTAAACATTTGATAACACAGTTTGTCTTTTATATTATAATATTATTATATATATATATATTATATTTATTAAGGGTTGATATAATATTCATATGACTAAGACGTTTCTTTCTTTTTCCTTTTGATGAAGACATATCTTTTCCTTTTATTGAGATGAGTCTTATATATATTTAAAAATATGTCATTCTTACATGAAATTAGATAAAAAAAAAGTGAGATAATAAGTTCATACTTAATAAATATTTATTTATAGAATAATATCTAATTTAGTCAGTTTAATTAAGATGGATTAGAAGTTCAAAATCAAAATAAAAATGGTAAAAAGAGGATGAGAACAAAAACTACAAGCATCTCAATTCAGCAAAAATTTCATACTGATCTTCATCTTACCATGAAAGATTTTTTTTAATCACTAATAAGAATGGAATAATAGGAACCACTTAGGGTGATTCAACCTTATATATAATATGAATTAAATCTCAAGTCTCCCAAATCAACAAAACGAGAGAGACAAAAAAATTCTACCACTAAAAAATCCGACCAACAAAACGAGAAACAAAAAAATTATACCACTAAAAAACCCGTACAATACTCAAAACAAACCTGTACAAACTCAAAACTACAAACTCAAAACAAACCCAATACAAACTCACTCCAATCAAGGGGCAAAAAGAACAACAACCCTTATCCACTACACCTCCTTTAAAAATAACGTTACAAAATTGCAAGAAGTGAGCGAAAGAATAAATGGAAGCAGCCGACGATACTCCTAACCACGCGGAACATTGATCCCAAATGAGTCAGGCAATTTTACAGTCAAAGAGTAAATGACTAGTAGATTCCTCCTTCAACCTGCAAAAACAGCAAACTAAAACATCAATCTTCACCCCTTCGTCGTGCCAAATTGACTTTAGTAGCAATCTTGTTTTCCAATACCCTCCATATTAGAACCTGGGCCGCAGACAAAGCCTTAATACTCCAGAAAAAATTGTACAATTTTGACAAATCCCGTCACTATGTCCCCTTAAAACACTATAAGCCGATTTAACCGAGAAATCATTATACATACCATCCTCCAAACCCACAAGTCATCAATATCCGAATCAATACTCAAACCTCTAATTTCTTCAAAAAGTTGGCCTACCTGAAACTTCTTCCAATCAAATAAATTTGTTTCCAGTCAAACTTTCACCTTTCACTCTCCTTCTTCCCAGACCCCATCTTACCATGAAAGGTTTTTTTTTTAACAAAATCATTAATCAACATTATTAAATTATTAGAGTGGCACATTAATTAAACATTTATTATCTACGGTTTCAACTCATCAAACAACAACAACCCCGAAGAAACCTAACTGGGCAAACATCATTAATTTCATCAGTGGAAGAAATCTTGCCTTGATAAGCAAGCTAAATACTATAGTCGAATCTTGCATGCCCGTGATTGGATGGAACGAATATCTCGTATTTAAATTGAATAAAGATATTTTCATTTCAATATATATATATATATATATATATAATATAATTTGATAATTAAAATTAATTATTATTATTGTAACTGTGATATAGAAAATTGAATATTGTGAACGTGAGGGTGAGGGTGATGAAGAAGCAGAAAAGCATTTGAGTCTACCCTTCTTCTTCATTTCCCTTGACTACAATTCTTGATTCTTTTCTTTTCCTTTTCCTTCTCACTTTTTTTCACTCCTTTTTCAGGTATCTATTCTACCTTCTCTCTCTCATTCAATCCCTCATCCTCACATTTGCAATCAATTTCCAACCCTCTCCTTTTTCCCTAAATTCCCGCTTTCTTCCTTTTCAATCGCTTATCTACTTTTTCTATTTTTATCATAATTACCTGATTTCATAAGGAAATGCCTCTATTTGCTGCTAATTTCTTGTTTTCAACTTCATAGAAACCGGAAATGATTCAGAAAGTGGCTTCAATTTCACTTTCATTTTTCGTTGCTTTAGTTTAATCGTCAAGATTTTATTTTTTGGCGTTGGGGGCGTTCAGATTTTATTTTTCTGTTGCAATCTACAACTGAACTTATTGGTCTTTGCTGGTTAAGGTGAACGAAGTATGGATATTGATGCGATTTTTGGGACCGTTCGACCCGTGAGTGTTCCAAGGAAGAGTGCGATTTATGTGTGGGGGTACAATCAATCAGGGCAGACAGGCAGAAAGGGGAAAGAGGATCAGCTGAGGATTCCCAAACAGCTGCCTCCTGAGCTGTTTGGATGTCCGGCTGGCACCAATGCACGGTGGTTGGATGTTGCCTGTGGCCGGGAGCATACGGCGGCAATTGCCTCCGATGGCTCGCTCTTCACTTGGGGTTAGGACTTCTATTTCTCTTGTGTGCTTTACTTATTCTTCCGTTCATCCAAGTACTGTCTGTGTTTTGTAGTGTTGGAACTTGGAACTGCTTTGTTCCCATGATTGTTCTGTGCTTGTGTTATTTAGGCATCCCAAGGGATAGTAAATTATTAAATTTGTAGTGAATTATTTGTACCTTCCCTCCCTAGATTTTGCTAAGGCTTAATGGTGGGTCCAGAATTTGGATCTTCTCCAGCTCCGCTCCCCCCAGCCATCGTGCAGCAAACATATAAACCTTTAAATTTGTTATGAGAGGAAATAGAATATAATGAATGGTTGAGATTTTGGATGGAGAGAATCTGCATTTTGGATCCACCCGTAGAGTGCTTTGTAAGTAATCCCCACAAGGAAGCTCAGGGGAAGAGGAAAGGAAAAGGGACATACCAAATTAGTAACTGTGAGCTCGTTCATGGGACTTCCCTTCCCAAATTTAAGCCTCTTATGTTCAGAGGCCCCATGCATCTCCTTTTATGTTATAGATATAATAGCATTGGTTGGTTGGAAACTGACATGAACTTTTTAAGCAGTCAAGTTATTCTATTTAGTAGCGACAGCACGAATTATTTTGGTATTGTGCTTGCATGTGCACAGTTACCCTTGAGGTTTTTTTGTTATGTGAAAACTCAAACCAGAGGTTGGTTGTTGCATTAGAAAATAGAGGGACAGAAAGTGTAGGTCTACTTTTGGGAGGGAGACATTCTCCTTGAATAGTGCTTGCAGGAACTGACTTGCAGTATTCTAGGACAAAAACATCTTAACAGATTTCTCATTGCACTTCAAATATAGGATTTGGTCTGTGTCAGCAGAGACAATCTTTGCTGTGCAGTTCTTTCCTTGTTATAATTGGAATTACTTCCATTTGATAATTTATTAAGAATTAATAACAGGGAACAATATGCATACCTATTTATTTACTTTAGATGATTTTCCCCCTTTAATATACAATTCTACTTGTTTGTCTCATTTTTAATGGCTCGTATTAGGTATAATTAGGGAACATAAAAGTGCCTAGTGTCTAAGACTCATGTACGTATTACATATGCTAGGGGCTAATGACTTTGGTCAATTGGGTGATGGAACTGAGGCACGAAGGAAACATCCAAAAAAAGTAAAGCAATTAGAGTCAGAGTTTGTAAAATCTGTATCCTGTGGAGCACATTGTTCTGCTTGCATTGCTGAACCTCGTGAAAATGACGGTACCATCTCCACAAGAAGGCTCTGGGTGTGGGGGCAAAATCAGGTAATACCTTTTAAAGGATTAATACAATGTTGTCTGAAACGATCTATCATTTTCTTCTTCAACATATTGTTTGTATTCCAGGGATCAAATCTTCCAAGGTTGTTTTGGGGAGCCTTCGAACCTAATACTGTAAGTATATATACTGACATATTTGCGTGCATATTCATCATTACTTAAAGAATAATGTTATTTATTTGATTGTTTTTTATTTTTTGTTATTTTCCTTATTTAGAGGTAAATAGACCTGAGTACCTACTATTCATCCATGCAAGGTAGAGAGAGAGGAGTGAAAATGACAATGGAAAAGTGTACTTATAATGGACTCTTTCCAAGCTCCATTTTCTCATTTGCCTTTTTTTCCCTAGAGTCAGCCATGCCATCATATCTGACCGTTGATTGGATATACTTTTTCTCTTGCATATTTGTTGCTCATGTTTTATTTCCATGCCTAACTATGATTTTAGGTTTTCCGTTCTAAACATTGTCATTATATAAGTTTATTTTTTATTTCCAAACTCATGCTCAGTGTCTTTTTTTTTCACTATGAATAAAATGTGTTCCTTCGGTTAATGTAATTGCTTCTGCGAATGTAATTATTTCATAACATTTCCTTTTGCCTAATTTCTTGTTTGTAACCTTGGTAGGAATCATGATATATGAGTGAATCCATTCTTCTAGAGTTTAATTTCATTTTATAAAATGTAAAGAAAAATGTGTAGTTTCTATTTCTTTTCTTTTTTTATAATGGGGGGATACAATTTTTAAATGATGGAATAGGATTATTTTATTATGTTTTGCTGTCTGTTCTTTTTCCTTCCTATCCCATCATTTATATGATCACACTTGCAGATTATTCGTGAAGTGTCTTGTGGAGCTGTCCATGTAGTTGCTTTGTCTGAAGAAGGCGTACTACAAGCTTGGGGTAACTCAAATTATTCATTCTTTATTTACAGCTTTTTTTCGAAAAAATTATGTTGTTTATATATGATTTGTAAATTTTATGTCGATGACTGCCTTTATTGATTGACATGGATGAAGGCATGTAAGTTTACACAGCATTGAGTGTAGGAAAGTAAACATGAGCACTTGCAAACTGGGTTTCTAGCCACCTACTAATCAGGGTTTTCTCACTGTTTTTATAAATCAGGCTACAATGAATATGGTCAACTTGGCCGTGGTGTTACTTGTGAAGGGCTACAGGGTGCTCGTATTATAAGTTCTTATGCTAAATTTCTTGATGAATCCCCTGAGCTTGTGAAGATTGCCAGAGTGTCATGCGGGGAGTACCACACAGCAGCCATTTCTGATATGGGCGAGGTGTAAGTGATTTGAAGGACTTACTACATGGAGATAGTTATAAATTTAAGCATGAGAATTGTGGTTTTCCGCATGACACATTAGGGAATCTCACTTCGGGAGACAAGATGCAATGGAAATGCTGCATCATTATGCAAGTTTCTATTCCCTTGGCTTGGCTATACGTAAAAGTCGACTGTAGTTATACATAACTGGAGCCAACCGTGTAACCCTGTTATATTATATTCTGTGTCCTTGGTTTATGTAGATTCTGTTTGAAAAATATCTGTGGCGAGGTTTATTAGTCTATTTGCAAGGTTTTCTGTGGTTATGTAATTTCTATTCTATGCAAGGATCTTGTTCTGCTTAAATGGTATTATTCGGGAAGGGATGCATAAGCAGTATTACCAGTACTAGTTATTAAATTGGGTTACTTTTATAATACTTTCTCACTTGTAATATTTGTCCTTTGAGCTTGCAGTTACACTTGGGGGCTTGGAAATATGGGCCAGCTTGGGCATTCTTCACTCCAGTATGGGGATAAAGAGTTACTTCCAAGGAGGGTGGTTACCCTTGATGATGTTTTCATAAAGGATGTGGCATGTGGTGGTGTACACACGTGTGCTATAACTCAGGGAGGAGCACTTTATGCCTGGGGCGGTGGTCAGTCTGGGCAGCTAGGGCTTGGCCCCCAAACTGGATTATTCTCGTGTGTTGCTAATGACTCGCAGACATTTTTCCGAAACATTCCGGTTTTAGTTGTTCCTAAAGGGGTGCAACTTGTTGCGTGTGGACATTCCCACACCCTTATCTCTATGAGCGATGGTCGAATTCATGGATGGGGTTACAATAATTATGGTCAGGCAGCCAATGAGAAATGTACATATGCTTGGTATCCATCACCAGTTGACTGGTATGTATTTGTAACTTAAAAGAAACTTTTTCATGACCACACAGGCTTTTATGTTGAAGTTTCTAAATCACAGGTGTGTTGGGGAGGTTCGGAAACTTGCTGCTGGTGGTGGCCATTCAGCTGTGTTGACTGATGCTTGTTCGTTAAAGGAGTTATGTGAGTTTGTACTTGCAGATAGCATGACTTTAGCCAACGCTGCTAAGGTTGAGGATATTGCATGTAGAACTGGATCCGATGCTTTGGCACGCCTTTGTGGAAGACTCAGGTATGTGTGGTGTTTATGATTTTTATATAAACTGCAACTCAATTATCATTAACTTACACAATTATTGGTCAACAATTAATTAATCGTTGAAAGGAAAAACAGTTGTTAGTGTTGGTAGAAGAGCATAATATTTGATGGTAAAACTGGACGTATTCTTGTGCTGACTTGGGGCTTCCTGTTAAGTGTTTTTGAAAGAAAACTCTGGCACAATTGCCTTTTTTCGTTGTTTTTTTATTTCATGCACTATTATGATACAGTTGTTCTCCCTTTCATGTTTCTTTCCTATTTTAGCTTTGTTATTTTCTGAATGAGGAAATGCTAATGTTGTGGTAACAACTTAATGGCAGAGAGTATATGCTTGCTGGTGGAGCTCTCGAACAAAAGGATGAGAAGAACAGTAAAATCTGACTTAGCATATAAACATAGTATTAGTAATTACTTGTGCATATTAAGTTGTATGATACATGTATTCATAATTGGATGGTCGTCATTATTTGGACAAAAGCAATCATGCAATTGACAAGAAAGCTCTACAAGACAATGAATTTGTTCCTATCGAATCAATAGGTCACTAACTCATGCAATAAATTTCTCAAACATCTGAATGAACTCTTGATCTAAATGAGACATTTATGTTGATTGGCTACTTTTATGCTGTGATGAGTTCCTACTTCGTATCCGCACATTGATGATGTTCACTGCTTTTTAGAGTACTGTGCCACTACCAAACTTAAGTTATCTGTGATCAATACCTTAATGATCTGTCTTTCTGGCTGGATTTACCTTTTTTCTGACTACTAATTTAATTTAATAGTTCAAGATTATCTAATTTAATAGACAAAATGGTAAATCTCTACATTACTGAGGAAAATAACAATGTAACATGGTAAATTAGATTTTCAAACAGGTGTAATCCTTTGTTTTGGACATTTTGGGCTTCCAAACGTTTTTTTAAATTAATCTTTTAATCTCATTATGATACTTTTCGATTTTATATTTTTTTACGTGGAAGAAAAATCAATAAGAAAAAAATCCTACAGCTTCGAGCATGTTAAGCCTATTTAAACCAAAACCTGCTTCATCCCTGGGTCTGAATTGCAAAATAGAACTTGCGACTGCATGATTTGGAGGGTAGAAGTTACATTTCTTTTCGATCTTTTCACTCATCTTTATCCAAACCAGGTTTAACATTGAAGCCTTAAACCCGCTGGAAATAAAAGAAAAAGACACTTTATGGGAAAATAATTAGCACCAACCAAGCATCAAAATAACTGCTTAATACTAATTGATTTCAGAATGAACCATGCAACAAGTTTGAGCAGTTATTAAGCTCGGCATATTAATTAGCTATTCTAAGATATAGATACATAGAAAATATATATATTTATATATAGTTGAGCATTACACATTAATTATGACATGTGACATACTTGGTATAATCATGTCAGCCTAACTAGTAAGTAGTCAGATGTGCAGCATCCATGGTGGGATGAGTGAATTGGCAGTTGGCACTGTTTGAGCTTCACCCCTTTCCTCCACCCTTGTTCTTCCTTGCAATGTCCCACTGCACCATTTTCACACTTTCATCAATCAACTTAGCTAATATACTCTATTCTACGAATCTATTATTCACATTACCACCCTTAGATATCATCAAACTAGTTTATAGTCTGCATTTTCATGTTAACTTACTACTTGTATAAACTTATACAAGTTCACTCAACATTTCTTCTTAGAAAAGAGAAATAAGATGAGATACCTGAGAGTTAAAAGTCTTTGTGATGGTAATAGTTGTGGAGAACATAAGTTGAGGTTGGTTGAATTTTGGCCAAGAGTTTCTGGTACGCTCTGTGGACGTTCAGTCATTGTCTTCTCTTTCTCCTTCATCTACTCATAAATTTAAGCACAGAAAACTTTTTCTTTATCCTTTATTGAATACAAGATTTAGATTGAAGTGTTAATAGAGGAATATGTTGCTTGTACCTTTGTTAGCTTGCTGTTTTGCTCTTGTAATGTCCGTGCCTGTCGTGTCATATGCACAACAAATATTTATCATTACAAATTCCAATTTAAGTTATAGTAATTTGTTTTACCTCTATGAATTTGTTTTAAACTCAGTTAGTACCTTCTATATCATTAACATTAACCTGTTATTAGAGTTTTTTTCTGAAATATACATTCAAAGTTCCTAGCTACACATTATTTTACAAGCCATGCATGCAATCTAGCCAATAATCAATGTCACCCTTATCTTACCCTTTTATGCAGCTCTGAGATAGATTGATTCATAACTTGATTCTGCAAAATTCAAAAATTGATAAGTCAGATGAAGAACAAAAAGAAAAAGAAGCCACATGTGCACTAATGTCATTCTTTACTTAATTTTTCTCTTTTGTTGGTTTTATCTTCTTGTTTCGCATAAATTAATAAGAAACTCTCTTCACCTTTCTTGTTCGGATGCGCTTCAGAGATGTGTCAAGCTGCTGCTCCAAACTCTGAAGCTCTTTCAAATTCAAGGGATCAAGCTCATTTCCCAAGAAATTCCTATATTCAAGATCATATAAACTATATATCATTCTTTCCATAAGATTTTTTATTTTGTAGCATCTAATCACGTAACTATAGCCTTGTCAAGTGTCTAAATCTATTTAGCAAACAAGTGTTTGGCTTTGAAAACTGAAATGATCTTCGGAAAATGTAAATTACTTTCAAACGTTGTTCTTCATAGAATGGAAGAAAGCAAAAGGGTGGCCACCTACTCATATGCAATTTGAAAACATCTTTCATAGCTTCAGTAGTTGTAATTTTTATATAGCATGGAATCTAAATAACGTACCTTACGTTCCTCTCCAAGACTTCAACTTTAGCGTTGAGCTTGATATATTCGAAAGACCAATTGCCCTACAATAAAATGATCTTCGGTTACTATTCATGTGACTTACATCCAAAAGAAGCATATTCATATTCACTTCCATGCATGTGCATAAAAAAAGACACAAGTATTAAGAAATCGAGATTTTGTTTTTTTAATAGCACTACCGTGGTTAATTGTTAAGGATAAATTTAGACGTTAATATGTTGTCGTATAAAAGAGTAAAAAAAAAGGTGAAAATCATTAACCTTGAGAAAATGTGATTATAAATATCCTAGTTAGAATTAAGCTAGTCCAAGCATCATTTGTGACAGACAACATGCATAATAAGTCCAAACATCAAGTACTTTTATCAGTGGTAAGTAATTAATGTGTGTGTTTCTCTCATTATAAAAGTATTATTCCTAATCAGTGTTTGTGTTTTTAACTTCTAAAAACATTTATAGGCAATTACATGCAGAGGTTGATTCAAGTTAACTGGCCTTAACTTGAAGAAATATTATTATTAAAAAAAATGGCCTTAACAAAATTTGCTATTGAAAGAAATGATACCATCTCTCATTTACAAACTGATTTATTGCACATGCAATGTGTTAAAATATGTATTTTATTATAAGACATAAAAGTAAGACAAAAAAAACTCATTTAACAATTATTGATCTCTTGCAATAATTAGAAACCAGACTTAATAAGTGTTTTTTTTTTCATAGTTATCATAATATATTGGGTAGAGAGAGAAATGATATATGAAAAATGATGAAGTACCTCAGAATCATTGTTGGTCCCATTAAGTGCTGTATGAGTATATCTCTCGTAACGTTCCAAGACATCTTCCATGCTGTTACATAAGTCAAAATAAAACTATAAAACAAGTACAAAAACTTCAAAACCTGTGATATTTTTGTTGCTTTGAAGTACTCTAAATATCAATGAAATTACACACGTTCAACAAAAGTTACATCAAACAGGAATGCAATTCAGAAAAATAGTTAAAAGTCGATGAATCTACGTTGAGCTGAACATAGCAGACCAAAGAAGTAACTGTATCTATTAAAAAGTTAAGATAAAAAAATGATAAATTTAATCTTTTAAATTAGTATAGTTTTTTCATTTTTCATTTTTTATTTCTCCTCTGTCTTCTATTCACTTAAACAAATAAAGACAAATTTCACTACTTTAAGTTCCCTTGTTGAAAGTTGGAACTTTTTGCAGAACCATTACACCTAAGTTTAGCTTATTGGACCTTTCTTGGGAGACAACTACAATCTTGTTTCGACATAAACAAATTTGACTAATTATCAATTGTGATTTGTATTTAATATTATAAAATAAATATCTATTTTATTCTTAATCTTCTAAATATCTAAATCTGTAACACAAAATAAAACAGTTTTGGATAACTAAATTCAAAACTAAGATGTGATTTCTGGATATAACTATGTGAAGCACATAAACACGTCTTCGGACATTAAGATCCAAAAACTTTTTTTTTATTTAGATACGAATATTCGGAAAAGATGATAAGGATAATTTGGAATTTAAAAAAAATTATTAATGCATACCACAATTGATTGGTGCAGGGAGAATTAGCCAATAATTTTTCTTCTTTTTATAAATGGTAGCTCATACATACTTAGAGGAAACAGATAAAACCACGAATATTGATGTTAGAGATTATTTTATCAGATGATAGATTATGTTGAAATTTTATTAATTTCGAAAACAAAAAAGAAAGTGAGTTATAAAACGATAAAAAAAAAGTGTAATAGGATAAAAGTATATAATAGATACATGAAAAGTTATAGAAATTTATAAAAAAAAAGAAAACATGTGTAAATAACATTCCTATATTTAATTTATTGTTTTTCTTAGTATATAAAAGAAAATCTTAAAAAGTAGATAAAATAAGATAAAGAAACTAGCATTTTGCAGATTTTGAAGCATAAAAGGGTGACAATAACCTATGAGCACTAGAGGATTCAGATAGTGTTTGGTGAACTTTAGTTTGAGTTTGCACCTACAGAACTCCTGAATGTCAGACTGCACGGAAAACAATGCATGGCATATTATTTCATCTTCTTCAACAAACTATTCCTGTACTTCACTCTTTACACTGTAGCTACTACCTCTAGAGATTCTCAAGCTTAGGTTTTCTTGCAAATTTTCTCTCTTTCTTTCCTTTTAAATTAAATTACACAAAACAAACTTGAATCAATGGATTCAAAAAGGCCAAGTTGCAGAATCCCAACAGTTGAATCCTGAGAATGAAAAGAATATAAAGCAAAGAGAGTATCATGTGGCTTAGAGGCCTAGTTGTGTAAGGGGAATACAATGTTTGAAATATCTGAACTAAAGAAAAAAAAGTAATAGTTAGAGACTAAGTTGGAGAGTTCTGCCTTGTCATGGTTCATAAAGGAGTAGTGGGGTTTTGCAGTAGGAAAAGGTGAAAATATGGTTATGTACCAGTTCATTCTTACCAAGAACCCTGATATAAGTACCCTATTGAACCAACTATATTCAAAAAGCAAGTTTATAAGTTTAAACAGTTAAAAATAGACTTGTTTTAAATAGGTTATTACTTCTAAAGACTTGTTCTGTTTTTTTCATTGATTCTGATGACTCATTCCTATAATAGACATCTTTGTCACTATTAATTGCATCTTAAATTTCTGTGTTTGGTTTGACAGTGTGAAACCGATCACTCTACCTAGTCTTATCCATCCATTCACAACCACTTGCTTTATTGTGCATCTATGTAATAACATTGTCATATCTGCACTTGACAATGTTGATATTTATGTATGCATGTGAATTCATAAGCAAGGTTTTGAGACTCAAATAAATATAACTTCGGTTTTAACTTTCTAAAGGAAACAAACACACTATTGGCTCTAATTCTACCAATGCATGGAGAGTTTCAAGATAAAATCTTAAAGAGGTGTAACAACAACTATTGACATCAAATGGTTATATGATCACAAAATCAAATCCCTCATAGTCTAAGTTGTACCTAACTTAGCATATATATACAATTTCTAAACTTAGGATATATGATTTGTAAGCTCAACCTTGAGGAAATGTTTAATGTAACACACTCATGTCTGCATAATTTAATAAATTTATTATATATAAATAAGATCTTCTCAACATTTATTGCCTAATATTACTTTACCTCACTTAGATTGAAGAATAGTTATTGCTGATTAAATAAAAAAAGATTGAAGAACAGTATTGGACACGCAATTAATAATAAACTTTTTTTTTAGATTTTAAATCTATTATATTAAATAAAATTGTCATATAAGAATTATTCAGAAATTATTAAAGTCGACGAGAGTCAATATATTCCAAAAATAATTCTAACTTATATTTTCTTTTAATGACAGTCAAATATGATTACCTTTTAGAACTTTAGATTAAAATAAAATGAAAACAATCAAAATAATAAATAACTTTTCTCTTAAAAATAATTTAATATATATATAAAGCTGAGCTGGCTTGATTCAACAAAAAATAAATTAAATATTCATATATACACCTCACCTCCATAGAAGCAATATAAATAGAGATATTTTCATCCTTTTGCGGTGCAAATAATGCATATATAGTATAGGTTGTAATTAATAATGAGAAAATAATAAAGTGTGTCGGGAAAATATTTTAGTGTATTTATAGAAAGTGGAAATGATTAGACATGGAAGAGATAACGCGATAAACCTTTAATAGAATGTCGTACACAAGACTTAAAATAAGCACATTTTAAGACAATTTGTGCAAATTGTATTACTTTGAAATAATCTAATATCTTTATCTAATATTAATTATAGAACTGCAAAAGCTTGCATATATAAACATTTCATCAGTGTTTTGTTTTGGGGATTAGAGAGGTAGGGTAAAGCAATCTGTTGTTTTCTGTTTGTTGTAGTGTTTAAAGGATGAAAATATAATTTTATATATTTCATGTACCTATATAGAAAATAAAATCTCAAAACTTTAAATTCCCTATTCAACTTTTGGGTAGGATTCATTGCATCTCTCTTGTCACTATCATCTATAGATCCTAGAGAGAGTATTCTTCTGTATTTCCATTATTGTTTATACATGTCAAATTATTATTTTCCGCCACCATCATGATGACCCTAAACCCTAGTTCATCATATTTCTAAATATACAACAACACAAACAGATTTTTACAATTTTAAGTTCTTATCAAATCTTCCACACTTGTTTTGAATGCATGTTCTTTATTGGTAAAAATATTCATTAACGCATTAATAGTTTGTGGGAAATAAAAAAGTTTAGTCAATTCATTTCACCACTTTCATATGTATGTATGATCAGTTGTTATGGTAAATCTTTCTCTCTTATGATAAATAAGAGATTCATCACAATATGAAAGACACATTTCTTTGTTTAGGTTGACCTATTTTTACTTACAAATGAGTTATATCAATAAAAGACTGTAATGTAAAAATGGTAATCTTTTTCTTACTAATTGAATAATACATTGATTACTTTTTCTTAATTAGTGAAAAAAATTCGCTCTCTGATTTGAACATATAATTAATTATAGATATTAAAATCTTTTAATTTTAAATATATAAAAAAAATTGAATCAAGAATATAAAATTACTTACAAAATTATTATTTTCCTTTAATTTAGCTAGTTTCTTTTTAAAAGGATATGACTTGGTTAAAAGAATATAGGGATTGATGAGATATTAACTATTTGTATTAAATGTTTTGGTAAAACTATATATATGTGTGTTTTTAAAATAGTGAGTGTAGTTTTGTGAAAACAGAAAAACTTGGATTTTGGCTGTGATTTTGCCTTTTTTAATGAAACCAGAAGTCCAGTGTTCAGAAGCTTTTTCAGTTAGTATGTGACTACTTTTGCAAAATCCTAAAAGAAAAGATACCCTTTTGCGTCACCTATTGGATTAAAACAGTCACTGGTTAAAGCGTCATCTGTTGGATCATAAATAGTCATTGCTTTGAGATGTTGTTCGGACAATGGTTTGCACACATTTCAACACATTCAAACCGCGACTCGTGTCTTTAGACACTTTTAGTTAATCGTTTTTGTTTCACACAAATTGATTCTCGGTGACACTTTTCAACAAACAAACATCTGTTAAGGTTACCACAACTATGAACAACACAAACATGCACTGTGTTGCGGCTTCTCATTACCCGCTGGATCAAAGAAGCCGCGTTAGAAACACAAATCTCAAGGTGATGGATATATTAATTACTTTTAGGCATATAGGTTTTATCGTATAATTTCACATGAAGATATTTATAGTATGCATATCTACATACATATACCTATAAATAACCACACGCTGACGCAGACATATATATATTCTATATAAACATTTAAAGAAACTTGCAAGAAAGCAATAAAGAGATGTTTGATGAGTTAGTATGTGAAGAGAAAAAAGGATAGCGAAATATATGTGACAGATCGAAACTAAACTTAAAAAACAACTTGACGTTGAAAGCATAGTATTATATTGTTTAGCACTGTATTATAGAGAAGGGTAAGGTCAAACAAAAAGATAACAAAATCAGATATATAGAGGAAGCAGACAAAGAAAACACACATGAGACATACACGTTTAAATAATTGAGAGCAGAAAATCAGAAGTGGTGATAAGTAGATCGAAAACAAGAAAAAGAATAAAGAATGAGAAAGGAAGAAGTGATGAATGAGGATAGGAACCTGCGTTCAGAGGAATACTCAAAAAGTTTGCCTTTGGTAGAGAACATAACCAAAGCGACTTGAGCATCGCAGAGCACAGAGATTTCGTGAGCTTTCTTGAGAAGTCCCGTTCTCCTTTTGGAGAAGGTGACTTGCTGGCTTGTTTTGTTCTCGATCCGCTTGAGCTGAACCCTACCCCTTCCCATCTGAGTAGTATGGCAATTGTGGAAAAGCAGGGTGAGAATTATTAGCTGAAAAGGAGAAACAGAAGAGAAGGGTTAAGGAGTGAGTGAGTATAAATGTAGAGAGGGTTGGTTGAGTTTGTTTGTACAAAGAAAGAAAGAAACCCTAGGGAGTGAGGGAGTGAGGGAGTGAAGTATTAGAGAGGTGAAGAAAGAAGAATGAGAAAGAGAAAAGAGGAAAGGAAAAGAAATGGAGGGTGTCTAATAATAGGATAGCATAGCATGGGCATTGGGAAGTAGTTTTAACATTGTTATATTTTTGTGCTTGGGAAATAATGGTGAAGGGAATAGAATAAAATGGGGAAAGGAATGGAAGAGAGGTACGATGCGTTGTCGAGTGGTGATTGGAGGAGGAGTTGAGGTACGATGCGTTGTCGAGATGGAATTGAAGAGGAGTGAAGTGTCGTGTTGACAGGGCTTAACGTTGGGAGACAGACCGTACGAGGAAGTGGGTCCCACGGATAAGAGAGCAACCGGAATGGGGTTTGTTGTGTTGTGTGTATGGCACTCACCCTTTGCTTCTCATTGGTTGACGGCGCCCCCCTCCCTTCACACTTCTCCTTTTTTTCTTCATTAATAATATTTAAAGGTAAAACAATGCATTCCCTACTCTACTCTATAACTCACACCCTTTTCTTAAGGATTCTTCAATTTCTATCTAATTATCTTTATTACTTCATGTGTGGAGACTAAATATATAATAACACCTTCATTTTCATTTTTACAACTAAGTTTTTGACTCCAACTTCATAAGAGAAAGAAAAATATCATTTTTGTTTATGAACTAAAATATTTATTATTTTGAAATTTTATCAGATATGATTTTGGGTTACTTTCAAAGTTTCTTCCGTTTGTTAGAGATCCCACATCGACTAGAGATTAGAGCCTTTCATTATATATAAGTGGGTGCAAACCTCAACCTTATGAGTCGGTTTTATAGAGTTGAGTTAGGCTTAAAGTCTACTTGTGTTGGACCTATCGTGTCACCTCCTATTGGACCACCCAAAATATATAGTCCCATTGGCACGAGTTGGCTTCAAGATGTATAAGAATTGGACCATCTCCGAAGTGGTTTATATTTTATTTTATTTTTTTGCTGATAAAAAACTTGAATTAAAATAGTTTTTGAAATGATAATAAAATAAATAAGAGGAAACAATTAAAAAACCTTGTGGAAAGAAATAAGGGCTGGTAAAAAAAATGGAAAGAAATAAGGAAATTTTTTAAACAGTTTCTTATATAAGACCTGCGCAGAAAACCAAAGCATAACAGGGGAAAATATAAGAGGAAAATGAAAGGGGTTTTTCTAAAATATCGAAGTAGTTTATGTAAAAAAATTAAGGAAATAAGAATTTAGAGAAATTATAGAGTAGACTTTTTGAAAAAATAGTAGTTAAGTTTAGGTTTTAGGATATTATATTGGGCAAATTGATGATAATTTAATTTTTATTTCCCTTTTAAACTCGGTCTATTAAACAGTTGGGGTCGTAGTTGGAAAGTGAGAGATATTTTCTCTCGATCATGATCATTGTTTAATATTACTTAGAGTGTTTACTATAAAACAAAAATTATAAGCTTTCAAAAAGTGTACGAAATGGATTATTCTAATACTTAATTAGATTATACTATAAGAAGATACTCGAGCTTTAAGGACAACTAATGGTATGGAATTCAGTTTTAAAGAGTCTAAAAACTTTTATAGAAACAAAACATTGTGAACTAGATTGTTCAGTATACTTTACAACAAAATTAAATTTTCTAAGGATGAAAATGACCTTGTTGAAGATGACAAGGAACACTCTACAACAAAATTAAAATTTTCAAAGGATGAAAATGACTATGTTGAAGATGACAAGGAACACATTGTCACATTTTGTTTTTGATAGACATATCAAGATGAAGTTGTAAGCACGACATGGTTTATGTAGAGTAATTTCTTCTTATAGTTGTTTTAGTTAAAGGATATGTAGTCTTAAATAAGAGTTTTAGTGTTTGTTAGTTCATTTATGTTATTATTGTTCTTTTTAACCTCATGCTCGTCAATCACACTCTCTAACACAAAAACAAAAGACTACAAAAAAAAATAAGTTCTTATATTGGTTCACCTCAAACCTTGGACTAATAAGTGATTACAATGAGTACACCAAACTCTTTAAGTTACAATAAGCACAATCTGATAAAAAAAACAATGAGTACAGAAACCTCTCCACGTTATAATTAGTATGCAAACCTCTCAAAGTCATATCAATCTTAATCTCCTCCTGAGACTAATACCTCTTAAGACACAATAAAATACTCTCATAGAGAGTATATCAAAGCTCACTGGGTATACCTTAGAATGTGAAGAATTTACAAAATTTAGCACACAACCCAATAAACTAAACACTATGAAAAATTGATATGAAAATCTCATGTTGAATCTTTTTGTAAAAAGTTGTTCTGATTGTTCTACTATTCATCTTAGTCTTGTAAAACTTTATATAACTTTATCAAGGATGAACATTTGAAGCTTGAAACAACAATACTTGATGTTGCATAGATTTTGCTCTACCATATCTTTATTGTTTGTAGACACTCAAAGAGGAAATTAACTTCTGCTTTGATGGATTCTACGCGTCTTGAACATTTATCTGCTTATGGAAAACAATTCAAATAAATTCGTAATAGAGTGTAACAAAAACAAAACAAAACTGATTAATTTTGAATAATAAATTTGAAAATCTTTTGTTTTAAATTTTGTGTGTGTTAATGTTATATTTCAAAAACTTTTCATACTTATATAATTTTAAAAAGTTCAAGCATATCTTTGATTTAAAAGATTAATCATGTTTGATACAAATTTTGTTAATGATTCATAACCATTTAAGAGCTTACAAAACTTTTGCAAAAAAAATAAAATAATTAATTAAGTTTGGAAATATCAAACAAAATAGATTTGGGTAAATGAAGGCAAGATCATCTAATACTTAAAACATTGTGAGACTGTTTAGTGAGTTTAACATAAAAAAATCACCTAACACGTTTAACACATTGAGATCGTCTCACATGTTAATATTGTAGAATGTCTAACATGTTTAACTTAACACTGCACATGAAAATTAACTTAATATAAATATTTACTCATCTTATAGTTGTTATTATCAAAATCTCATAAACTTACTTCATAAGACCGTCTAGAGGTGACTAGACCATAAGTGGCTTAACAACATAAGGCCTCGTTTGTAACATCTTTTCATTACATTTATAACAAAATAGGTCTCTTTAATCTCATTATTAGTATGTTTCCTTGCTAACATGGTTTACCTAAGATGAAAAGAAGAAAGGAACAACAGAAGCAGAGTGGGATTAACTCGCTCTGATACCATATTGAGATCTGGTGTACATGATTGACAATGAATGTTGGCAAATATTATATTATCATAGACTTAAGTGGTGTGGTGCTGCCATAAATTTTCATGAGAAAAGAATGAGAGAGAGACAAAGAAAAAATGAAAACAGAAAAACTGAACTAATTTTTATTAACCCCTAGGTGCTTTATATACATGAAGGAAAAGGAAAACAGAAAAAGAAAAAAAAAACTGCATATATTACTTTTATGCAGAGCTACTCTATATTAATAATTTAATATTCCGCAGGAGCTTGTTATGCCAAAAGCAAGAGAAATTCCATTTCTTTCTTTTCTTTTTTTCACCTTATTCCGTGTGACGACATAAATGAGATGAAAAATAAAAGAGCTCCTATTAACTTATTTTCACCTACTATAATAAGCTCATGAGTTTAGTTTTACTTCATTGCTAAGAAATGAAAGAAGACTTTCATCTCCAAATTTGATTATGATATAACTCACTTCTTTTTTAGTATGAATCAGTGTCAAACTATCTAAGAAACATTAGTTCTCCCTCAAAAATAGAAAATTCACTTTAATAAATGTTTAGATATGATTTATTTGTTTTTTTTATATTTTTTTTTGTCCATACCCATGTCTTTCTTTCTTTTTTTTCTCTATAGCCACTTCCAAAATATATCACTTATTGAATGGGGTGTGTTGTTACATCATAATTAATTTTTGTGTTCTTTGAACTATTAATTAATTTTTTTTTATTATCATCCAAATTTATACTAATAGCTTTTGGTGTAGACTTTGGACATTTGAGTAGGATGAGATTAAAATTTGAATCATAAATTAAGGTAGAAATTTTGCTTTTGTCTTAAGAATATTCCTCTAGTTTTCTTGAATCCACTGCAATTTAGTGAGTAATAAAAGAAGTAAAAATAATATTTATTTACTATTATTCACTGCCCTAATGAATCCCTGAAAGACTAATAGAAGAAGAAAACTCTGATGTCATGATTGTGAATTTGTCATCATGCCTACGTCTTTTCATTTATCACCATTCCACAAATCTCATCTCTGTAATAAAGTATTCCTAGTCAACTTATATGAATTATTTTCTTAAACATATAAAAATACCCAAACTATAGTTAGTTAATAAAATTTAGTTATATTAATTTTATTTTTAAAAGTATACGGAACATTTTTAAATATTTCAACCTAATCTTATTAAAATAAAAATAAACTTACTTCTACAAATATTTTTTAAGGTGTTAAAATTGACCCTTGATGTATTATTCCAACCTTATTATAATATTTAAAAGTTATTTTGTTATTGTAGATCTTTATATTATTATATTTGAAAATATATTATTATATGTATATATTAGTGTAATTTAGTTCATATTTTAATATGGATGGTGCTTTTCAGGTTTGACCATATCTTATGTGATAAATAATTTTGACTTATTTAAAAAATAATTTTAAATAAAAAATAAAATATGAAATATATAAGTTTAGAATTTAAGTTAATTATTAATATTACTTTTAATTTTTTATTATAATGACTTTATGTATAAGTTCTATCAAATGTATATGTTTTTTTTAAAAAAAAATTAAAAACTTAATTGTCATTTAATACAACAAACTAACTATAAGCTTATTTGCTGATTTGGTTCAAGTCCATTTTGGTCGCACCCTATGGTTTTTTAAAAAATTATTACTTCAATGCATTGTGTTTCCATTTAATTGTACATAATAACAAAAAAATTTAAAAAAATAGGGAATATATTTCTCACTATTATATTATGAATTACAAATGTTTTTTAGGATAAAAAAAGTGAGAAAGTTACTAATGTAATCTTCCATAGATAAAAAGGATGATAATGGAATTTGTTAGCACTAATAATTTAAATTTGAATAGGTAGATATAGGACCACAATTATTTTAGGTATTAAGTAAAGAAACATAGGATAAAAATGAAACTCTAAAATCATGGTCAATAACCTAATCGGGACCCATTTGCCTAGGTTAATTAAAAATAGAAGCAAGTGGATTATGGTGAGTAAAAAAATGTGGATATATACAAAAACAGGCATAAACATAAAAATATGCTATATGCTAGTTATGACAACAAAGGATGTGCCCTTGTGGTCCAACAACTCAAAAGGAATATGAAAACACAATTTTCATATCAAGTAGTACAATTAAAATATTAAACTATTGTGTGGTCCATATTTCTTGCATTGTTAAAACAATCTTATAGTTACATAGCTTTGTTACTTTTTCTTTTTCTATTAATACAAGAAATTAGGGATCCAACATAGGCTTCATATAGACTCATTATTATTGGGACCAAGAAATTAAAGGGCTACACATTCCTAAGAATAGATAGTTTTAAGGACAAGCCATTTTCACCACAAATTTACATATTTCTAGAAAAAAAATTTAAACTAAATTATTGTTTTATAAAAAAAATATCTTTCAGTTTCTTAAGACTTTTATTTTTTTTAACTTGTATAAAGTTAATTTTAGTTTATGAAAAACATTATTTCATTTTTTTAATTTTTTTTTCTAGAATTTCTTATAAATAAACTTGTCCAAATAAATTTTAAGATATATTTAATTTGTAAGTAGATATTGTAAAATATTTTTTTATGGATTTAAAAATAATTTAAAATTAATGAAAAACAAATATTTTAATTAATTAAGTTTACAAAATTATAAACAGAAAACAAATCATTTTACTCTTTATTTTCTAATAAACAATAATCTATCTGTAATTTATTTTCACCTGTACAAAATTAACACTCAATTACGACTATTAATAATTTTTTAAAATTATTTATTAAAATAAGTGAGGTAAGTATTTTATAATTATGAGATACTTGCTATATAGGTTATTAATTGAATTAGTATAATAAGTACTTAGTATATTGGTTCAATTATGTATTTGAATTATCTAGCATGCACCATTTTGTGTATGGTGCACCCTAGAATTGGTCCTCAATTAAGGCAAATGCTTCCTACACCCAATCATTTTTAACCTGCACCCAACATATTTTTTTAATTTCCAAAAATGCTCTTAATTCCAGAAATAAAAATTTAAAATTGAAAATAATATATTCCAGAGAAATAAATCCAGAAGTGATTATTGAGTTCCGGAAATAAAAATCCAGAAAAAAAATTAAAATTCTATTTCAAATAAAAAAATCCATAAATGAAAAATAATATATTCCGGAAAAAAAATCCAAAAAAAAATTATTGTGTTTCGAAAATGAAAATCCAGAAACAAAAATGAAAAACTCATTTCGAATAAAAAAATCCGTAATATAAAATTTCGTTCTGGAAAAAAAAATCCGGAACACATATTTTGGAATTTTTTTTTGGACAGTTTCGTCTTTTTCGCTGAGATCAGGTGCAGTGATATGGTGCAGGAAGCAATTGCCTGTCCTCAATTAATAATAATCCAATCCCCTCTTTGCTCCAATGTAAAACCCAAGTTCCATCTTTTATTTTTCTTGTCTGTTAGGTATATTGGGCCTGTTCTAATTTTCTAAAAATATTTACAGGGCAACTTCTTCCTCCACCATATCAATTTCAGCATGCACCCAATCAGCTCTAGAAGATGACAAAAATATCCCTCCTAAATGACGAAAAATAACCTTACACAAAAATGGGAAAATTTATTTTTGAAACTTTTATCTGAAATATTTTGGATTTCAATTTTCGGAACATAATTTTAAATTCTGAAATTTTTTATCCAGAATGTATTTTTAGTTTTGTGTTCAGAATTTTTTTTCCAGCATGTATTTTTTTATTTCTCAATTATAATTATTATTTTGGATTTTTTAATTTGGAAT
>Ga0123342_1001603_pt1 | contig 38065 bp, 17 predicted proteins | sample Turbeawhitnodule_FD_89960 | JGI IMG/M metagenome (GOLD analysis project Ga0123342, IMG submission 89960) | Root nodule microbial communities of legume samples collected from Mexico - Turtle bean Mexico white nodule | ecosystem: Host-associated > Plants > Roots > Nodule | place: Mexico: Nepantla...
AGGAGCAAGCTAGCACACAGTACGCCCTAGAACGCCACCTGACAAGGCGAGTATCGGGAGCAGCAAAGTGCACCATCTCTATGATATCGCTTGTCGTTGGTGGTACCTTCCTTATTGCTACACAATGCATGTTCTGACTGGGGGAACCTTGCCACCAGCGAATGTCCACTCTGGGAATCCTGTCGCTGACGGGCAAGCCGTTCCCTTCCGCCTACCCGGCCTCCATGTCTCATGCCAGCGCAACAACCATAGCGTTGGACTTACTCTTCTGGGTTCCCAGCAGCCTTAACTGAGTCTGTTGGGAAATCCGGCGACGTGCTTCCTGCGACGATGTCAAGCTACCTGGTCGCCAATCGCCAAATACGTCGATGACAGATAAACTCGGCGACAACCGACCATTTTCATCGCAGAACGCCAGCTTCATGAACTGGCGACTACGCTCAAATCTGAACCATCCATCTTTCTCTTGCCCACGAGTTCCGCTGAGCACGCCCCAGATAGTCACGTGCAAGCCACGTCATCACACCTAATGACCTGGTCGGTACAACAAACAATGCTTTCATACATCTACCTGAAAATAATGTTGCCTCATCTAAAACTGAAAGAGATCATCTTGATTGTGTAGCTAAGAACATAATTGTCTTTGCCCTTGATTTTGATGAACTCCTCAAAGTTTCAGAGTGTATCTCAGCTAAAGAAATGTGGGATACTCTTGAGAGAATTCACAAGAACTCAAGAAGTACTTGGTTGGACAATGATGAGTCCTCTGCTGAATCATCTTCTTCAGATTCCAAGATGGATGTCTGTCTAATGGCAAGAGAAGAATCTGAATCAAACCAAGTAAGTACATCTTCCTCCAATAAATGTGATAGTTATTATCAACTTCTTGAGGCTTTCTAAGAGACTCATGAAGAAGCTAAGAGATTAACCCTTTCAAATAATCGATTGAAAAGTGAAAACAACTGGTTAAAAGACAGAATCAAAGCTCTGGAAAAAAGATTTGAGCAATTCAAATACTAATTTTGAAAATCTAGAAATGATTTACCAAAACTCCTCTTGCAAGTGTGAATCAAGTATTTGCAAAATTTGTGAATCTCTTCAAAAGAAAGTTTTGTATCTTGTGAAAACAATTGACACAATTTCAAAAGTTAAATCAAATCTTGAGAATGTTTTAGCATCTCAAACGTGCGTTTTTGGAAAAATCTGATTTGGGTTTTAACCCACAAAGAAAAACAGTGGCTATTTTGAAACCTTTTTCAACAATTATAAAAAATCAACTGATTAAAAGGTCGAAACAACCGGTTGTTTGTTGTTTCTACTGTATGAGAAAGGGTCACTCTGTCAGATTTCGTAAAATTTTAGAAAGTTTTTTGTTCCCAAAGGTATCGTAAAGTGGGTTCCCAAGAATCTTAAGGTTCCTTGCAATCATATTAACATCCATGGACCCAAATTTGTTAGGGGACCAGATCTTGCCACCTGATTTTGAATTTTGCAGGATTCCTTGGTGAGAAAACAACATCTATGGTACTTGGATAGTGGCTGCTCCAAGCACATGACTGGAGATGCGTCAAAATTTGTCAGCATCACTCTCAAACATGAAAGGCATGTGACCTATGAAGACAAAAACAAAGGAAAAATCCTTGGTAAAGGTACCATATGCAATGAAAATAGCTTTCTATCCATGATGTTCTCTATGTAGAAGGACTCAAACATAGCCTACTCAGCATTAGCCAACTCTGTGGCAGAGGCTACTGATAACATTTTACCGCAAGTGCACCGCGTTTTTCAGAAGTAATAATTGTCCCTAAGGACAAATATCGAACCCACAAGGAACGGTGAATTATCGAGTACAATATTCGCTAAATATAACAACAGAACAATAAAAAGAGTTTGAAGTGATTATGTTGGCACTGATCAATAAGAAAACAAACAGAGAATTAGTTGCTTCAATTGGAAAAATAGGGATTAGGTTTCATCTCTCTCACTCTCATGTATTTTGATTAGCATGCCAATATTAAGTTCTTTGATTAAAATTGATGCCCGTAGAAAATTCATTTATATCGATCTCTCGCATATAAAATTCTTAAGAATGTTTCCTAAATATCGAGCTCTCGCATACTTATAAAAACAACTTAGAAATCACAATCAGACGTTAATGGCAATTAACATTTCAAGTTTATCTCTAACACTCAAATATGCTAAGTATTTATGTTTAGGTCCGAACCTTAAAAATACCTCTCGGTCATATTTAAGATTCTCAATTTGTCACGGAAAGTTAAAAGTAAAACAACAATACGAATAATCAATCAAGAACTGAATATTAATATATAAAATATCACCTCAATACATAAGAGTTTGAGCAGATTACTCTCAATCCCAAAGGGTAGAATTAGCCACGCATACTTCTAGCACCTTCCATTCTCCCAATTGGTTACAATTCACTCTATGGTGTTTTGCTCTCAATCTGGCACACTAGGGTTGAACCTCTAGCCCCCTATTTATCCTAATTTTCTAGGGTTAGGTTCCTTCTTGTGTCGCGCTAATGGGCTAAGTGATAAAATATAAAAAAGGCTCAATCTTTCTTTGCATCTTTTTCCATTCTGGGACCTTCTATCGTTTTCATTTTAGCTCAAATTATTCTCTTTTCCTCCAAATCTTCAATCCTCCCTAGAAATCTGCAATTAAAACCAAATTTGGGAATAACATGCTCTTATTCAAATAAAACTCATAAAAAATATAAAACATAAAAAAGGCCCTATCTTTCTTTGCATCTTTTTCCATTCTGGGACCTTCTATCTTTTTCTTTTTAGCTCAAATTATTCTCCTTTGCTTCAAATCTTCAATCCTCCCTAGAAATCTGTAATTAAAACCAAATTTGGGAATAAAATGCTCTTATTCAAATAAAACTCATAAAAAATATAAAAATGTATAAATTCATAAATTAGATATTATTTTATATGTAAATTAGCAAGAAATCCTCATAATTGTCTATATTTTAATATGAAATATTACTAAAATTAGGCACTTATCAGCTAACAAGTCACTTTCAGAACTAATTCTTGTGAGATTTGGTTGCCAAACCCAAAGGAAGTTCTGTTGGTTGGTAAGAGACCAAATAATGTCTATTTGCTTGATATCTCTAACTCTACATCAATCGGTTGTATTTTAACAAAGCATGAGGAATCATGGCTTTGTCATAGAAGAATTGCACACATACATATGCATCATTTGAATAAATTGATTTCAAATGACCTTGTAATTGGCTTACCCAAACTTAGGTTTGAGAAGGAACATGTGTGTGAGGCTTGCCAAAAGGGGAAACAAACAAGAAAATCTTTTAAACTGAAAAACTTTGTTTCCACCTCAAAACCTCTTGAACTACTACACATGGACCTTTTTGGTCCTTCTATAACTATGAGCCTTGGAGGAAATTTGTATGCTCTTGTGGTTGTAGATGATTTTTCCATGTTTACGTGGGCCATATTCCTACACTCAAGGAAGGAGGCCTATCCTGAATTCAAGAAGTTAGCAAAAAGGTTGCAAAACACCTGTTGTAGCAACATTGGTGCAATTAGGAGTGACCATGGTGGAGAATTTCAAAATGAGAAATTCAGCAACTTTTGCAACAAGCTAGGTATCTTCCAACTTCTTTGCACCAAGAACACCTCAACAAAATGGAGTGGTGGAGAGAAAGAACATATCACTTGAGGAACTAGCAAGGACAATTTTGAATGAATCATCCTTACCTAAGCGCTTCTGGGCTGATGCAGTAAGTATAGCATGTTATGTGATGAATCGTTTTCTTATCAGACCAATCATGAAAAAGACCTCATATGAGCTGCTAAATGGAAGGAAGCCTCACATAGAACAGCTAAAGGTTTTTGGATGCAAAGGCTACATCCTAAATAATGGTCAAGAAAATTTGGGTAAGTTTGATGCTAAAGCTGACAAAGGTATTTTTCTTGCATACTCCCTATCTAGCCATGAATATAGGGTTTACAGTAAGAAACTTATGATTGTTGAAGAATTTATGCATGTTGATTTTGATGAAACTAACAAATCTGAGCAAGGTTCAGCAAAGATCAGTACAAAAGAATATGAGCATAATATCTTCATGAAGAATCTGGAAAACTGCACAAAAATTCAACCGGTTGATTCTGCAAAACAACCGATTGAAAATCTGCAGCAGTATGATCTTCCAAAAACAGTGGAGGATCCCCAGAGATCTCTCTGTTGAAAACATCATTGGGCATATCAACAAAGGTGTTTCTACAATGAGTGTGGCAAACTTCTGCAATCATACAACATTTGTCTCCAAGATTGAACCAAAGTCAATCAATGATGCACTCAAGGATGAGCACTAGACTGCTGCTATGCATGAGGAGCTCAACTAGTTTGTGAGAAATGATGTATGGGTCCTGGTTCCTATAACAGCTCAAATGAATGTAATAGGAACAAAATGGGTTTTTAGGAACAAGTCATATGATTCAGGTGTCATCACAAGGAACAAAGCAAGGCTTGTTGCTAAGGGGTACAACCAAGAAGAAGAGATTGATTATGATGAGGCTTTCACACCAATAGCAAGTTAAAAGCTGTAAGACTCTTATTGGCCTTTGCTTGCATGAATGAGTTCAAGTTATTTCAGATGGACGTGAAGAGCGCTTTCCTAAATGGAATTGTGAATGAAGAAATTTAAGTTTCACAGTCACCTGGATTTTAAGATCACAAATATCGTAATCATGTATACAAGTTGAACAAAGCCTTGTATGATCTTTGGCAAGCACCAAGGAAATGGTATGAAAGGTTAACTTGTTTTCTTATATCTCATCAATATGAAAGAGGGAAGATTGATAAAACCCTTTTCATTAAAAAAAAAAAAATAGATTTTACTGTAATCTTAGTCCAAATATATGTTGATGACATTATCTTTGGATCTTCTAATGATAAATTGTGCGAAGATTTTGTAAAATCTATGTAGGGAGAATTTGAGATGTCAATTATGGGGGAGCTCTCTTTCTTTCTTGGGTTGAAAATCAAGCAATCCAAAGAAGGCATCTTCTTGTGTCAATCCAAGTATTGCAATTACATACTCAAAAAGTTTGAGATGGAGAGTTGTAAAGCAGCAACAACACCTATGTCTACAGACTATTACTTAAGTGTTGATGAAGCTGGAACAACAGTTGACCAAACTAAATACAGGGGGTTGATAGGTTCTTTACTATATCTTAGTGCAAGTAGACTTGATATTATGTTTGATGTTTGCCTTTGTGCAAGGTTCCAATCTAGTCCAAGTGAATCTCATCTTAAAGTTGCCAAAAGAATCCTAAAGTATCTTAAAGGCACAACATCTATGTGTTTATGATATCCTTCACACTCTCCTATTCATTTAGTAGGATACTCTAATGGAAACCGTCCAACCTCACACAACCATACAATAAGGATGAAAACCTAGAGGTTGTTTATTGATTTAATTGCAAATATGGGTCTAAATTGGGCTTTTGTTTATTTTTGTAGGCCCAATCAAGAGGACAACTCTAGGCTGAAGGAATGTACAAACATATCTAAGAAGCCCTCAAAGTCATCAAAACATAAACTAGAGCTTTGGTCAGAAGAACACAAGAAGACTGAGTTTCTGCTGACTAGTCAACATTATTTTTGGGCCAAGCTTTAGCTTAAATAAATTGTATAAAGTTGTTTAGGATTTAATGGGCCATGTATTGGGCCTAGTAGCATAAAATAAATGGACCAAATATTGGGCAAAGTAGTATAGGTTTTTGGGCTTGTATTTGGGCCAATAGTAAAATTTGACTAGTTAGGGTTAAAAGTGACTAGTTAAGGTAACAATTGGGCTTCTTTGAGCCCAATGTAACCCTAAAACGTCTAGGACATATTGGAAAACGAAAATACCTTGGCATGGAGCACATGGTCGTCCACATGGCAACATAGGAGTGGAGAGGATTTAGCATGGAAGGTGTGAGCTAAACATTGAAAGCATGACTCCACATGGCACATTCTCATTGGAGAGTTTTATTTTTGAATTTTAAACTTTTGGCTCCAAAATGTTCAGCCCTCTCTCCTATAAATTGAGGTTCTTGGCTCTCATTATGTAAGATTAATCAAATGAGTGAATTGCTACCAAATTTGTGCCAATTACACTCTTGTCTCCTACCCTCCCTAGGATAGACGTTTGATCTTCAACTTTTCCACTAGACCAAGTGATTAGGCCTCACCTATCACTCTCCATACCTATCCTTCACCTTCAAGGAATCCACAAGCTCTAAGTGAGCTCCTTGTCCGCTCCAATTTGTGAAGCTTCCGCACCTCTCCACCATGAAATCCAATCGGAATGAAGGCACTCTTCCATCATACTCTGACTCTAATTTTGCAAGTTGTAAATTAGATAGAAACAACACAAGTGGGACATGCCATTTACTTGGATCAAGCCTTATATCATGGCACAGCAAAAAGCAAGCATGTGTAGCATTATCAACAGTTGAAGCTGGGTATATAGCTACAGGGAGTTGTTGTGCACAAATCTTATGGATAAAGCAACAAATTGAAGACTTTGGGTTGAAAATAAGCAAGGTCCCTTTATTGTGTGACAACACAAGTGCCATAAATCTCACAAAGAATTAGGTTTTGCACTCCATAACCAAGCATATTGAGATTAGACATCACTTCATTCGTGACCATGTCAATAATAGAGATTGTGAGATTCAAATCGTTGCCACTGAAAGCCAGCTTGCAGACATTTTCACAAAACCCTTATCCAAAAAGACAGGTTTTATTCATTAAGGAATGAATTGGGAATAATTGATTTACAAGTTTTATCTTAAATCTATGTTGTTTTCTTAATCCTTCTTTTTGTCTATTTGTGAAGACAAATAGGGGGAGAAGTGAGCTTTGGTAAGCTTTGGGTTGAAATGTTCTCAATACTTTCATTTGCTTTTGTTTTGCATACTTGTTTGAACATTGCTTTAACTGGTTTTTTAAACTCTGATCTGATACAAACTCTTATACAAATTTTAACCAGTTATTCCTGCGAAATAACCGATTATTTTTCTGTGTTGCACCTATGTATGTTTGACTGGTTTCTCACATTGATTTGGCTAATGTTCCTCGTTGGAAATCACCTAGTGGAAACTAATGTGTGGTGCCTGTTTGATTGGAATAGATTACCCTGTTTTTTTCTGTTTGCTTATGAATGTAGGTTAAGCAAGATTCTAAACAGAACATTCCAAAAAGCATCCCAAGGATTTGTCTCCATCAAATAGGGGGTGATTGTGGAACATGGAAGCTTTAATGATTCAAATCTATGTTGGAGGTTTTTTGTTGATGTTGTGCTGCTTTTGGATTGAGCTTAGTCTAGGGTATTTAGAAATCTTGTAAAAGATCATTCCTAGTCCTTTGCACAAAGCTAGTTCAATCTTTTTAAAAGGGAAAAGTGTTTTTCTAAGCAAAGAGAAAAACAATCGGTTGAAACCATGATATAGTCGGTTGTTTGTCACTTAGCTTGATTGAAGGTTTTCAAAACTGTTTTTGACTTAATTAAATAATTGTCTAACTAATTCAACCGGTTAAAACAACTTTTCAACCGGTTGATTGTCACATTTCATAACAGTTTTTCAAAACCCTGTTAATCTGTTTTGCAATTGAATCAAAACTGTTTTGAATCATGATTGTTGCCTAGAATAGCTAGTTTTGAAAGCTATAAATATGGCTTTCCTTTCAAAACAAAATACAGAAAAAAAAGATATCAAATACAGTCAGATTGAGATTGATTTTGAGAAAAAAATTTCAAAGGTTTGCAAGATTGCTAAGTAGTTATGCATTGGTTCAAGGTCTAATCATAGGAGCTCTGTGATTCGTGTAAATCCAGGTGTAATTTGTTCCTTTGATGATTATTTTATTTGTTCTTTTATAAAGTTGTGAAGTGTGTGAAAGCCTGTAAAGTCAGAGGGTGTTTTGACTAAGGTTGTGTGTTTGGCAAAGAGGTTGAGTGGTTCTTGTGGTATCAAGATCACCTCTTTGTGATTGTGTGGATTGTAATTTGTGATTGGTTACTAGTGGAACCCAATGGTTGTTCCGAAAACTGGATGTAGCTCAAGGTTGAGTGAACCAATATATATTGGCTGTGTAATCTCTCTCTCTCTCACTCCTTATAAACTGTTGAATTTACAATAGGCAACGATGATATTTCCTCCCCATGGTTTACCCAAATGTTATATCCTTTTACAAAGCCTATAACTATTAAATGATCATAGACCACATATCTTCTTGCCCAACAATGATTTCTACACTTAGAACAAGGGCATAAAATCTCATTCCCTTGAAGTCTTCCACTAGTGTATGAAAAATCTAAAAATAACTCAACACCATTAATATACTCTTTACTAAATCTTGAAAATTTAGTCCACTCTTTGTCCATCATCTTTAATCTAATAGACAAAAAATCATCATATATTGTAAGTGTCTAAAAACTAATTAATAAGTTTGAACAATAATAAGAATGAAAGAAAATAAATACTTGTCATCTTCCAATTTAATGAGTTAATCACAAGTTACAGAACTTGACTTGGAGCTAGCAAGTAAATTTTTAAAGAATGGCTAGTATGTGTGTTGGTGAGAGAAGATGGGAACAAATAAATGAATCAGAATGGTAGAGTAGACTTACAATACCTACCATATATCATACTAACTCAATTATTGCAATAATTAAATATAATTATGCACTAATTGAATTGAGTCAAATTTAAAAAACTAATATAATTTAATTAAAGGTAAAATCACTATTAAAATAGACTTTTCTAAAGATGATGCACTAAATTTATCAATAAGGATTACTAAAAAAATCTAGGTCAATGAATCCAAATATTTCCAGAAAACTTTTAACCATTAAATAAACAAAATAGTAAACATGTGCTTTGAATATTTAAAATGATAAATGAGTTAAGCTTGTTTATCGCACAACTGACATCTTTCAGTAGTTAAAGCTCCACTTCACACTATCTTCACCTTCACAAGGAAACAATACATTACTTATATTTACTCTATAGTGTACCTATAAATCAATCAGACGTACAAAGATTGAGATAAAATATAGTTGAACATGTGGAAAGATGATTTCTACAAAGGTCACTAAGATGTCAGTAGTAAATCAATTCTAATTTTGTTAAGCACTCTTACTTTTATTTGTTTCCCCTAGTTAAGGCTCTTTCTTAGTTTCATCAATAAAAACACCAAGAATTGGAAAGAAATCTAAAGGTAGCCTACACAAAATAGATAGCTACACTCACATGAATATATGAAACTCATAATTTAATTTTTATGAAGTCATCCAATATGAATTCCTGTATTAGCAAGAAGAGTTCCAATCGGATGCTGCTTTTTTTCAAAAAAAAAAAAAATACACTAACAACAACATACTAATTAAACTATTCAGAATATAGAATAAATTACATATATTTTACTTAAGAGAAAATAAAAATATGTCTCTATAGGTAAGAAAGTTAGGCAGTAGTTTACATACATTCTCATCATAGTGGCATCTCCATGGTGTGATAAAGGACCAAAAGATAGTGTTACTAAAAAGTTCATATTAATGAATGGGAGAACGAGACAAAGTTAATAAATATTATTAAACTGATTATTTATTCAAGGCTTTGATGGTGTGGAGATACATGGACCCAATGGGTATACTTACTTGATCAGTTCCTAAAAAAACCATGTGAATGACACACTTCCTTATGCAATAGAAATAATACCCTAAAGTCATATAACAACATCGACTTTCATATAACAAGAATGATTAAATATTACGTAATTATCAAATCCACTTAAATACAACTATTCCATACACCAATATATTGCAGCATTGCTCTACACTACCCTTTACATTTCAATTTCAATTTTAAAGCTTTTATTTTTGTTATTGTTTTCATTTATTGATTACATAAAAAAAAACCCAAATCTTTAATCAGAAACTCTTTTAATCGGCTAGATATAGGCAACCTTTTTCTTGTTTCTGAGCAATGAAGACTCAATAAATAACTGGCACAAAAAGGTGTTAAACTCTTATACAACAAAAAGAGTCCAAGCCAGGTATGTTGTATTTAGACTAAAAGGCACCTAAACTAGTCAAGCTTCACACGAAAGATAAAGAGGCTTTTATTTAAAAATTGATTAATCAATTAACTTGTATTAATAGTTGTACTGGACAGAGTGCTCGTGTGTCGGGACCTCGGTTCATGGGCGTGGGTGTGGTCAGCTCGATTTTTAGGCCCAAAGGGTAGGTCGTGAGTCCGGCCCAATTTCATTAGTAAGCCTGATGGAGGATGATTTAAATAGAGAAAATAACAAGTTGATCATATGTTGATAAGAAATTATTAGTTAAATATATATGTAGATATATACATTAAGTTGTTAGAATATAATATATGTGAATATACATAAAGTTGTTAGTTAAATAAATATGTGCATAAAGTTGTTAATTATATATGGCGATATTAGTTAAATGGTGAGCACCCAATAATAAGGGCACACGAGATTCTCTTTTGCAAGTTAACATCGTGAGTAAAGGTGCCGTAGGCAGAATATTATTTTTGTTATGCTTTCAGTTGAGATTATAGTCTATTAAGAGAAAGTCGTTAAAGAGATAGTTATGTTATAAAAAGGGCTTGAGACCCTCAGTAAAGGAGGTACGTTGTTTCTGAATACTAGACTGAAACTAAATCTTACCTTATTTTGTATGCTCTCGCTGACTTGATCGTCGGAGTGTGATCAACAGGTAGAGCCCACTTTGTCCCAACAGAGTCACGTTGCAATGCAACGAGAAGATGCATAACATAATCTAGAGGAGACAGGTTAAAAGCGGAGCTTTCTACCCAAGTTAACTGGCAAGAGATTCAACCAATGAGAATAATAGCTAATATAATTAGTAAAACGCAAATTTACAAAAACAAGATAAAACCAAAAATCGATGAATTATGTGTCAATTTAAAACTAGTACTCATTTTGTGATCCAAATGCATAGAAAGAAATTCCCAAATTACCGATCACCATTAAATTAAAATGGCTATCACATAGCCAACCTTACAACAAACATATACATGGTGTTAAAACAAACAACAAATTACAGTGTAATATAGTAAAAATGAGAAATATAAATCAATACATATTTTTTATTCTCATCTCAACACTTGGTTACATCAAATTTCTACAACTAAGAAAATACCACACTTTCTAGTAAAAATAAATTATTTTATTACATATAACATTTATTAATTAGTTTATTGGGTTACTTGTCAATTAGTTAAATAGTTTCTTTTATGTGTTTTATCTATTTTCTCACCTTATGGTAAATACAATTATCTATATCTTACCATCTTTGTCACTATGTGCACTTGTCCCACACTATACGCAAGTACCTTAACCTGCTGACATCTAAAACCAATAGAGTCAATTGTAACAATCATGATGTGATAAATAAATTGAAATGCATTTCACACATGGCGATAACAAAAGTTACTCAAACGAGACTTGTATGATCATCATATGTCATTTTATGCCTTAAAGAAACATGTTTCTTCATGTAATTAAAGAAATCAAAATAAATATTAATCATGGAAAAAAAGTTATGGAAAAACATGCCAAAGAAACTCTAACGTTTGGTTGTCCATCCATTAGTGCAATAGAAAATGCTTACGGTAGTATAGTCGTTATATGCGTAATAATGCAAGACTTATGCCTCTATCAAATGCTAGAACCCCACAAGAAAATATATATGCAATTGCAAGTGAGTGGAGCTTCATCAAACAAGGTGAAGGTGTCAATTATGTTGGTGGCAGAGGTTCGGATTCTTCCATATATCTTAGTAAGTTTGCACTATGAGGCACTCTTTTTGATAGGCATTATAAGAGATCAAAGCTATTAGTAGGAAATTTGAAAGCTTCAAAGCCAAATATCTCTCAAAGAGTATAAAATTTCTCTCAAAGAACCCTCTTTGTCCCCAAATTATACTTCATGCAACCTTTCCCCCAAATTACAGTCTATGAAAGGAAAGCTTCATCCCCAGATTAAACTCAAGGAATGTGAAAGATTAAATGAAAGTGGTGAAACCAAACAAAATTCCAAAAAACCTAACCCAAAAAAAATTCAATCAAACCAAATCAAAATAAAAATGAAACTCTAAGAGCGAGCGAGATACAGTGTACCTGAAGTGATTGAGAATGTTCAATGTTGTTCAGTGAGGATAGACTACAATATACCCAATTGATGACATTGAGAACGTCTAGTCTAGGTGAGAAGTGGGGAAGAACGCGCAGTGAGAAGGTGAGAAGTGAGGAAGAACGCTTGGTGAGAAGTGAGGAAGAACGCGCAGTGAGAAGTAAGGGAGAACGCATGGTGAGAAGGTGAGAAGTTAGTAAGAACGCACAGTGAGAAGTGAGAGGGAGACCCAATGTGAGGTGCGTTTTTTCAGTTACGTGAGAGGGAAGAAGAAAAAATTTCCAGCAAAATTGGATTTTGTTTATATTTTATTTTAGATTTTTTTTAACCCAAAAGACCACACGTAAAGTATCAACGCTTTTATGATCGTGGATTCTTATATATTTTAAGCCATTTTACTAAAACTGTGGTCTTTATTATGTTCAAACAACGATTTCATACTCATGGCCTATTTTAGCGTTTCCCCTAAAGTAAAAAATGTTGTAGTTTGCAAGCACATATTGATTTGAGTTTTAACTTTGAAGTTTTCTCTATAACTCTTCAAGGGAGGAAAACTTGTTTCATATTGAATTATTCTTGAATGTAGATTAGAGCTTGTTAAAAATATAGTTGAACTAAATTTTGTGATATATTCTTTTCATTTTGATTCTTATTTTTAGTTTTCAGTTGTTTGTGTTGTTTATTTGGAATATTTTTAAATTATGTTAATTTAATTAACTTGTGTTAAATCTACCAAAATATGTGCACAAAATATGTATCATTATTGGACCTTCTGCACAACAAGCTTCTAGCCAACAACAACGACAACAATCACCACCACCCTTGTCTCCACCGCTGCAACCATGATGCTATAACACCTTTTTTACCCTTTTTGATGTTTCTAAAATGGAGAGAAGTCGGAATGTTGTTGAAATGTTACATTTTATTTGTATTTGTGCTTAGTTATCTTTGCCATGACATTCATAAAGCATATATAAACACAAGCATATGTTTGATTCAAGTTGTGCATCATCTCTAATATTACATGTGTTTATATTTTTCTATGCTTATTGTTGTATCAATTCTTGTTAAGTATTTCTCTTCATCAAAATGAAGGAGATTGAGGATATCCCTATTACATGTGTTTATAGGGATTTATGGTTTAATCCCTATAAATCCTTGTAAAGAATTTTAATGATAACAAACATTGAACAAGCTATATACATGTTATTGTTATATGAACCTTCTAATGTGTGTTTTGTGCAAGTTGAAGCTTATTAGACCATCTTGTTGGGTATGAAGTCAAGACCAATTGGGTTGGGCTGACTAGACGCCATGTTTAGTGAGTGGGCTTAATCATTGTACACAGTTGAAGTGCAGGTGAACATTGTTTCGTGGCTTCAAGTGGGAGATTGTTGGGTCTGAAGCCAGGACCAATTGGGTTGGGCTGACTAGACACCATGTTTAGTGAGTGGGCTTAATCATTGTGTCCCTATTATTATCTCTATTTAAAGAGATCATTGTGCTTGTAATTTTGTGTGCAACAGGATAAAATGAAAACCTAATAGTTGCCCGTGTGGAGGTAGGTTGCAGTTGGCGACCAAACCACGTTAAATCTTGTGTCGTTTATTTTTTTGCAGTTGATTGGTGATTGTGTGTGTTGCTTCCACGTGCATTTTTTTCCATCACATCCAAAGGTCACACTATCAATGTTAAATGCTCCATTACTGGATACATGTTAATGTTAAATTAAATACACAACTAAAGTCATAATCATAGATTATTTCTAGAGATAAAATGAATCAAAGATTGATAAATTTGAAATGCCACATATGCCTTGAATGATTAGACACAAAAATGTTTTTCATATAGAAAGTTTACATTCTACGACGTTCACATTAGAACATAAAAAAAAAGAAATAAAATAAATGTGTTGTGATCTAAAAAATAATTGAATCATGCTTTTATTATATGAGTTTTGAATTGTTTTCTTATGAAGTGAATATTGAGTACCAAAGTTTTCCATAAAAGCTTCCAGATAACACATGTCAAGGAATGCAATGTGTGATCTACAAAGTTATGAATAAATGGTGGAAGAGAATACAAACGAAGAAAGTTTGAAGAAAAGATCATTTCAAGAGCCTATATGAAGGATGCATGTTGAAGTTGAAGAACAAAATAACTATATAGTCTTGTAAAATTCATAAGTTGTTAAGTGTTCTTTGTGGATGAGCTAAACCATTGTATTCTTCACTTTGGAATGTGCTTGAATTTCCCTTTCTTTAAGTGTTCTTTGTTACTTGTTTTTAAAGTCTTAGTCAGAAAGATTAAGATAAGATAATTAGGAGTGGTCTGTGTACTCATGATAACCATGAGTAGTTTGACTCGTTAATTATGATAATTAAATTGATTAGTAGAACCACTTAAGAAATTGTTTTAAGAGATAATTAGGCGTAGCTCATGTGATTGGGTGAACCAATATAAAATTACTATTTGTTGTTTTTGCTTTACTTATTCACTAGATGGTCTAGTTTAGTTGTTCAAAAGAAAAGTCTAGGACTCTATTCACCCATCTTCTAGAGTCAATTATTCCAACAAGTCTAGATAGAGAAATGATCACTACAAGAAAATCATTAAATAACAATCAACTTTAGAGACCAAAAATAATTAATCATTATATTGACTAAATTAGATATTATTTTAGAGACTAAAAAAGTATTGGTACCTAAATTGGTTTCTATTATTAATTAAAATTTATAAAATAATTTCTGAATTGGTATCTAAATTAGCTACCAAGATTTTAGGTACAAATATTTTAGATTATAAATTAGTCTCTAAAATACTAATAGAGACTAATTTAGAATATAAAATAGTAAGTAGTTAAATTCTTTGTAGCTAATGGTTAGATACCAAATTTAGAAACTATTTTATAAATTTTTATTAATAATAGAAACTACTTTAGATACTAATAATTTATTTAGTTTATAAAATGGTCTCTAATTTAGTTAAATAGTAACTAATTATTTTGGTCTCTATAATTAGTTTCTATTTAATGATTTTCTTGTAATGGGTGTAGGTAATATTTCAAACATTAAATTTTACCATTGTAAGAATGAAGGTCACACAAGGAGGTTTTGTCCTTTTAGGATAAGTAAAGGAGAGAGCGACTCGACATTGGAGATACGCCACTCAAAATAAAAACTCATACTAAAGCTGTCAAAATGAGTACATTTGATCTCCTTGTATGAGAGTTTGGTGGAGGAATTAGTTAAACAAAAACTTCTATTACCTAATCTTATATCAAAAAAAAGTTAAGCTTACATTAATACCATGGGTAACTAGCTTATTCAAAATGTTAGGCTAAAAAGAAAAGGAATTTTTTTATTTTTAGAATCACATCACTAATGGATGTGTGTTATATCACTAATGGATGTGTGCTTGAATACAAGAGAGGAGATCTCATTATAGTTCACATCTTCATTTTGGCTGTAGTCATTGGTTATTAACTTTCAACCTTACTAATTCTAATGTAAATGCTCCATTGGATGCACTACCATAAGATGCTTAAAAAACATCTTTCTTCTTGAAAAATCACTTGCAAAGTAACAACACTTCTACCACTAGTGGCTTTAACAACTTATTATTTTCATTCTTATGTAGTTATGATAAGTGCCTTAATGCAGTAATATTTCATGAAAAAAGATAGATACTTATGGACTTTAATTGTTAATAGCGTTATAATTCAACCTCTAATTTAGAAATCTGAACCTTTTTACATATTTTTGGATTATGAGACAAATAAGAACGATTTATTCCCTAGTTTGTGCTAATTTCAGGAATCTAGAGGACGATAGAGATAAAGGGGCTAAAGGAGAAGGGACAAGTTAAAGACAAGATGAAAAGACAAAGTTGGAGCATTGAAAAGTCGCCCAAACTCGCTCAAGCAAGATCACTTCAGAGGAAAACTCTTTCTCTTGAGCAACCTCACCCAATGCTCGCTTAAGCAAGTTCACTCTAGTGAAGTTTGGCTTTTTCTCGTGAAACTCCCTTAAGCAAGCAACATCTTGCTTGAGAGAGAAGTCACTTAACCAACATCAAAATTAGGTTAAATAGAAAGCGTGAGACAAAACCCTAGATATCAGAGGGGAGGATAATCAAATATAGAAAACCCTAGATGAGGTAGCCGTAAAGTAGAAACACCCTGGATCTTCTTTTCTTGCTTGTAATGGACAATATGAGTGAATTTAGGATTGGGAGTAATATATTCAAACTCTTAAGAATTTAGGTGATATTTATTTATAATATTTTGTTCTAGATTGAGATTGGTATTATCATTTAATTCTTAAAGTTTGAAGCTTTATTCATGATTTTGATCCTTAGATTTGATTGAAAAGTACTTCTAAGCATCTAATTTAAATGATAATGCTTAGCATATTTGAATGCTAGGAATATATTTGAAATGTTAATTGCTATATAAATATGCGCGGAAATGATAATTAGCAGACAATCTTAATAATTTTGTATTCAAGAAATTAGTATAAATGATTATTAAGATGTGCATCAATATCAATTAAGATGGAATGTTCTATGTTTTTATTCATTGAAAATATAAACGAGTGAGAAAGATTAGGGGTGGTAAAGTGGCACGGGTCGTGTGGGCTGGCCCGCAGCCTGCTAAAAAAACGCAGAAAGGGTTGCTAATTTCAACCTGCTGGCCCGCTTAGGCCCGCCCCGCATAACCCGTAGTCCGTGCGAACCAAGTGCAGGGCAGGTTGACCCGCATAACTCGCATAACTTTAAAATGTAGAATTTTTTTCTGCACCTCCATATTTTCTTCAGGCAACCTCATATTTCACATTCCGAAAATTTTAATAACATCTTACTACGCATGTCTCGTGAAAATAATATTATGAGACTATTTACTTAATGCATCTAAATCAAAATTTTATTTTAAAAATTTTTTTTTAAAAAAATATTTCTTATGTGGGTTGGCCAGCGGGCCAACTCTTGTGCAGGGCGGGCTAGAAAAATCAGCCTGCAAATTTTATGTGGGGCGGGCCAAGTGTGGGGCGGGCCTATGCGGGGCGGTTCAGCCCACATTGCCACCCCTAAGAAAGATTAACCTCAATTCCAATTTTCTCAATTGAATCATCTAAATCATTTACTTTCTTTTCATTTAAATTCTTACATAATTATGATACCAACAACCTTACAAACAAAATTTTGCATATCTTTTGATATTCAGTAAATACCTTGAAATTTTAGAACTATTCCTTGTGAGTTCAATATTTGTTCTTAGAAAAACTTATTACTTCTGATTCGATACACTTATCGAATTAAAGAATTATCAAGATACTTCATCTCCTTATATGTGGCAATTACCCACTTTAAATGAAACTAATTACATCATGAAAAATAACTATTTTAGACGACTACCTTTTTCACTATCATTAGGACATAGGTCAGTTATGAGAATCAAAAAGATGCTATTAATAGGAGAAATGGACAAGGGCCAAAACATCTAAAGTTCTTTTTATTAGTCTTTTCAAAAGATGAGGCCCAAGCCCAAGAAGCCCAAGCCCAACCATGAGGAGCAAGGCCAAGGCTTTAGGAGATAAGCATCATTGGATGTCTCTATTTGTAATTTCCTTTTGTGTAGTTTTAAGTAGAACTTGAAAAGGAAGGTGTAGATATTAAATAAGGGGTGCTAATGTACAAAACAAAGTCACACCTTTCATGTGACATAAATAGTAGGTTGTAGGTGTAGTTTAGGAGGTGCCAAAATAGAAAATAAGTCACATTTTCCTTGTGACTCTAGATTTAGGTGCTGAATTTAAATTTGTATTAGGAGGGAATTTTGAATTTGTTTCACTTTCATTTCAGCCCTCTAAAGCTATAAATAGAGGTGTTTGGTCATTGTAAAAGGGAGATTGAAATAGAAGTAAAGTTATTATACTTAAATTGTGAATGATTTGTGTGAGATTTGTTCTCCTCTTCTTTGTCTCATCTTGTGATGCTTTGGGAGCTCTCAAGTGGCGGCAATCCAACACTTATCTTGGATCATCACCTCCAAGTGGCATGTCCATTCCCAATTCATGCTACAACCACATAAGTTTCATCTTCCTTCACCTTGCCTTATTCATTCAATCGGTTGTTCTTTCTTGTATTCAATTTTAATCGGTTAAACTTGTTCATTTTGTGTTTTCATTCGGTAGCTTGTTTTCTTAATCAATTATGTTCGGTTAATGTGTGTCTCTTCTATTTCAATTCGGTAATCTTGTTCCAATTGTGGTTCACAAGGAAATAGCACTCATATTTGAGTTTGGTTCATCATTTTGGAAGGCATTGTCTCCATTGATGATTCCTTAAGCTTCCTTGAGTTCAATTTTGTTTTAGCATTCTGTTTTGGTTCGGTTCAGTTTTGTTCTTTCAATTCTGTTCTTATTTTTCATTCATTTGTTACCTTTAATTGTGTTTTCACCTTGGACCTTTGGAAATGAACCTTCACTCTACTTAGCACTTGCTAAGTTAATGTCCAGTGGAATTTTCCTTAGGTGACTCACCTATAAATTGCTAAGAATCTTGATCCTAATTCTTAAAAGTGTCACAAATATAATGAATCTAAAATCAACTCACATTAGTCAAGGTATCATCAAACCCATATCTTTCAAACTCTCATCAATGCTCATATTAAGAAAAGAAAACAACAATTAAGGTTGTTAAATACATGTTTATAAGATAATCTAAAAGGTATGAAAGCATACATGTTTATAAGATAATCTAAAAGGTATGAAAGCATACTGATTGTAGTGTCTTGAACCATGATTCAAGAAGTGTATTATTAAAGAAACGTTGTCTTTAACAAAGCTTAAATGATGTATATAAGTCAAAAGTTTTAGAATGTGCACTTCAAAGTACTAATGAGGCTAAGAAGGCAAGGGACTGGTAGACCATTTGACTTTTCACAGTTTGATGACGTAAATGATTTGATAAAGCAAGATTCAAACAATGAAGCTTAAGAACAACAACCTAATGATGATTATAGTATAGTTGATGGTAGAATAAGGAGAACAATTAGATCTCTTTCAAAGTATGAATATACATATTTTATTTCATTTTTTTTAGTAACTAATAGTGAGGTTCTAGAAAATGAGCCTACAAGCGTATTGTCTACTCTAGCAAGTAACTAAATTATTGAATGCCACGAAGAAGGGGATGAAATAAATTCATTCGAATAATACTAGGAGTTTGATACGTACACCACTAGTTTTAAATTCATCAATTCTAAATTTATTTTCAAATGAAAAGATTAAATTTTAGGAATTAATAAGAATTATTCAAAGCAAGATTAATGGCTAAAGACTTTACTCATAAAGAATGTGTTAATTATAATGATGTACTATCTCCACTAATGAAACATAGATCCATAAGGATTTTGTTAGTCATAGACGTTGAGCTTAATCTTTAATTGGATCACATGAATGTCAATATGAGACCATTTACATGAAGTAACTAGAAGAATTTGAGATAAAAGATAGAAAAGATTAAGCTTGTAAATTAAACAAATCTTTGTATGGTTTGAAATAGGTAATGAAAACAAGTGTTTGATAAGTTCTTTGGTAGAGTTGGTTTCATGAGAAGTAAAAACAATAATTGTGTTTATTTGACAAAAAGTTTTCTATAATATTGTTGTACGTTGATGATATTCTAATAGCAAACAATAATAAGTTTGAAGCTGAAAAAGTAAAGACTTAATTAAAAAGAGAATTTACTATAAAGGATCTTGAACTTGCTAAAAAGATTATAGAGATTGAGATAACAAGGGAGCAAAAGCTTATATACTTGTCATAGGAGATGTACCTCAAAGAGGTTCTTTGAAAACTTTGGAATGAGAAACTTGAAACTTATTTTCACATATCTAACATAAATAGACTTCTTATGTGATAGAAGATCATAATTAGATTAATTCAGTTTCATATGCAAACATTGTTTGTTTTATGATGTGTGCAATGGTTTTCATTCATTCTATCATAGCATATGATATGAATTTTGTTAACAGGTTTATGTTAAATCTAAAACCACTCATTTACAAGTTCTTAAGTGGATTCTTAGGTACTTGATGATGGATCACTTGACAGAGTTTTAGTTTATTGTGGAACTAGAAGGAAGGTTAGAGATGTTTTTGTAAAACGATTTGTAGATTCATTATGTTGGGTATTTGGACACTAGCAAGTCTCTCGCAGGATATATGTTTATAGCTTATGGTACATCCGTTAGTTGAAAGTTGAATCTGCAAAAGATGATAAAGATCTTAACGTATCATAGTAGTTCTTATATGATTACAAAAGTTCTACTCATTGTTTGGATGTAATCTATCTAATTAGAAATCTGTAGTGGGGTTAGTGAGATTCAAAATGAGTTTTTACTTAGAAAAATTGTTTTTAAATTAAAGTGAAGATTAAACAAGCTTGTTTAAGATTGTTTAGAGTCTACTTTATAGATTGTCTAGTGGTAAGTGTCAAATGCACCTTGAATGTCCAAAACATCCAGAATTAACTGAAGTTTCTACCGTTTGATAGTTCATCTACGTTTTAATTAACTGTGAGAAATGTGTCATGTATCACGAAATTTGATGAATAATTCATTATGTGTTATTATATCTATTTTTATATATATGAACCTTGTGCGAAATGCATGTAATGTTGGGTTGAGCATGGATGTTCATTTTGAGTGCAAATGAGTAGTTTTCGATATATTTATGAGAAACTTGTATAATAGTGATATAAATACTCTTATTGAACCACCTTAAAAAAATTTGTGATATGTTATTTTCTTCTTCATCTTAGTCTTGTTATTTAATTGTTTGTGGTAATTCTTAAGGACATTCTAAAATTGCGTTGATTTAACGCAACACGGAACACTAGTGCTAAGAAAGGACACATGGATGTAACTTGGAAGTCTAAGATATATACATATATCTCAATGAAATAAATACTTAATTTACATAATCCTTTGCTGGTTTATAGCTTTAAACCTAAATTGGTTTTTAAACAATTTATAAGTCCTAAACTAAAATGCTTCTAAATGAATTATTTCATAGGCATTTATCGTATGCCTTAGATTTTTCTATCACGGTCTTACATTTTTCATCTTTTTTTCTTACCTGCAAAAAAGTTAGAGATACCATCAGTCATAATATAAGAAGATCGTTTATATGTTGGTCCGACGTAACAACTTATTTTAAGTGCATACGCACCCGAACCTATGAACCAATCTTAAAAGCGAATTAACATCCATGCGACAAATTTACCTTCTGGATAAAAATCTTCATATGCAGAATGTTACTCCAAAATTACATTTGTAACCTATGGTGAAGTTGAAAAGGCATTCATAATATCCAAAATATCCTTTACATTATCTTCAAATATTCAAATAGTAACCAAATTTATAAACAATAAATAATTAGTCATTATATTAACTAAATTAGATATTAATTTAAAGAAAAAAAAATATTAGTATTTAATGTGATTTTTATTATTAATAAAATATTATAAAATAATTTCTAAATTGATATCTAAATTAATTATCAAAGTTTTAGTTACTAATATTTTAAATTCTAAATTAGTCTAAATTTTAGTTATTAATATTTTATATTTTAAATTAATCTCTAAAAAACTAATAAAAACTAATTTAGAACATAAGTAGTTAGTAACTAAAATTTTAGTAGTTAATAGTTAGATACCAATTTAAAAACTATTTTATACATTTTTATTAATAATAAAAAATTATTTAAATATCAATAATTTTTTAATTTTTAAAATAGTCTTTAATTTAGTCCATACAATAACTAATTATATTGATAATACAATAACTAAGTATTTTGATCTCTAAGATTAATTTTTATTAAAACATTTTCTTACGGTGTATATTTATCTAGAAAAACGTGATAAACTTCCGTTAAGTCGGAGAGACAAGTTTAAAACCTAACTCATGAAGTTATCGCAAATTTGGGCTTCTGGAAAATATGGCTGGACATTCATTGTGGCACACACTTGTATGTTCGTAATCTAGTGGTAGGAAGAAAGACTTCAAAAAAACCAAAGAGGAATATTAAAATTGAAACTATTATGATGGTCTCTTTCCCTCAGAGTGCATCTCTTCACGCCTACAGATACACTAACTCACTCTCCACTTCAAAATCACTCCCAATCGAAACACTACACTCACTCACTCACAACTTCAAAAGAAGATTGTAGATGATAAACAAAACTAGAGAACCTTTTCATTATTTTCTAAAAACATACAACAAGACCTATAAATAATTCTGATTTTGCAAAGAACCAGAATTAACTAAACAACAGAATTATTAAATTTTGTTTAAAATATTGTTATTACAATATGTATTACAATTAATCCCCCTATTAAAAGAACTTTCCCACAAGGCCTTCTAGCATTCCAATTAAAATCTGGAAATTTCTGTTGTAACTAGTTTAGTTCTTGCCAAACTGCATCTTCAGGGTTTGTATGCTGCCACTGAATTAAAACTTTCGTAATAGCTGTATTAACCTTTTTCTTCATTCTTATTTGTTGTTTGGTGTATCTTACCGCAACAATGCCAGATAAATATTGTATGCTGTGAGTGTTTTATCTAGATTCATGCATTGTCCAAGTGAAGAACATCTTAAGGTAGCAAAGAGGGTTGTTAGGTACATAAAAGGAACTATAAATTATGGGATTAAGTTTCAGAAAATTCAGAATTTACTGTTTGTTGGGTATTTTGATAGTGATTCGGGTGGTTCTTTGGATGATATGAAAAGTATTTTAGGGTACTGTTTTAGTCTTGGCATGGGAATTTTTTCATGGTGCTCAAAGAAACAAGAAATTGTTGCACAATCTACAGCAGAAGCTGAATTTATTGCTGCTACAACTGTTGTTAACCAAGTCTTGTGGTTGAAGAAATTTTTAATTGATCTTAATAGGGAGGAGAAGGGAAGTATGTTTGTTGACAATCAAACTGCAATAACTATTTCTCATAACCTGTCTTTCATGGGAAAACCAATCATTTTAACATTAAGTTGTTCTTCTTAAGTGAGATATAGAAAGATGGAGTTGTTGTTCTTGTTTATTTGCAAAACTGAAAACAGGTTGCAGATTTGTTTACCAAGTCACTTCCAGTCAGAAAGTTTGAGTTCTTAAGACAAAATATTGGAGTTTGCAGTTCAAAAATTAAGGAGGAGTGTTAGATATTTTGTTTTTTTTTTTTAACTGCACGTAACTCTTTATTTGTTTTTTCTGTTTCAATTGTTGAATAAGTCTTTCTAAGTATTGTTCCTACACTTTTGACAAAAGCATTTCAGTGAGTTACTAATGTATTGTTAGCCAAGATAATGAATATCTTGCTCTCTTTTATTTCTGTCTACCCTTTATTCTACCATAACAACAACAGTAATGTGTCAAACCTTTCAAGATATCCAACAAGGTCCCTTTTTGCTTCAATCTTGCCAAATCAATGATAGGATCATCAATAGCACCATAATCAAATCGACTCCCTATATCCTTAAGGATCTGTTTCCAAGATTTCTCTTTATTATTAATATTCTGTATGTAATGCCTTTGCCAAGCAAAAGCTTTGCCATCCATGGACAATAATAGCAAGTGGCTTCTTTGAGTTTCAAGGGTTCACTCCAATTCAAAAAATTGTTTTGCCTTAGCTTTCCAGTCCAGAAAATTTGATCCATCAAATGAAGGAAACGAAATCTATGCCCATTCCACGGTGAAACAACCGTGTCTACAGATTCAGCCTACATCTATCCTTTGTCATAGTTTTCTTGGTCATCCTCAAAGCTACAGATGTTGGTGTGAGGCCTTCAATTGACTTTTGTACCATCTCCAAAAATTGTTGCACGCATTCTTGATGATCAGAGAGGTTCTTTTCATAAGAATCTGTACTGGCACGACCGAATCACTCGGTGAGTCGGTAAAAAACGCGATCCCCTCGACCACTAGACCACGATCAGAAGGTCACATGACAACACGTGGCCGACCGACTCATGACGATGAGTCATGGGTCGACCAAGTCAGCAGGGTTAATCCATAATTAAGAGTTGTTTAGCACAATCTTAAACATGAACCAACTTCCTAATCCGGCCCACCAGCGAAGGCCCACTAAGGTAATATAAATAGCACAAATTTCAAGAATCAGGTACGTCATTATCTACAGTACTCTGACAACCGAGTGTCGACACCCTGACTGACTTGAACGTTGCGTTGGAGTGCCTTCTGCAGGTACAACCTCAGCCTATGAGACCAGACGACCGAGAGGAGGAAGGTGAAGCAGCAAGCTGAGAGTGATAACGACCGACCGAAGGGAGGAGCGGAGCAATCGTTCTCTAGGCCCCACACCCGTTCGAGAACAAAATCCATCCTAGTTTCCAATTCTTTTGCAGTCACCATCTTCACCCAACAAGTTGATACCTACCACTTCTTAAAATTGAAACTGATGATACTCTCTTTCCCTCACAGTGCTTCTCGTCACCGCAGAGAACACGTACACTAACTCACTAACCACTCTAAAATCACTCACAACCGAAACATCACACCCACACTCACTCAACTTGAAAAGAAGATTGTTGAGGAAACAAAAAACTAGAGAACCTTTCCATTATTCTCTAAAAAACAAGACCTATATATAGTCTTGGTTTCAACACAACCAGAATTAACTAAACAGAATTATTAAATTTTGTTTAAAAAATTGTTATTACAATAGGTATTACAAGAAAAGAACAATCAGCCCAGATGTGAAGTGTGAACATATACTTCCATGACAATGGTTACTTATGTTATGTTTATCTACACTCAAAGCCTAATCATGTCTTAATATTAAAAGTTTCAAAAAACAGTGAAAAAACTTAATATTAAATTAAAAGTTTTTTCCTCTGGTAGGCATCAACCAAAAAGCTAACAGTCATTTTCATCAGTAAATTTTACAGTAATAGAGGCATAGTGTCCAACTGCAACAAATATAAATAAAAAAGTAATATGAAGTATAGGCAGAAACAAATAATAATAGAAAAATCTTTCAATCTAATAAACTGAAGTACAACAGTAAAGAATTACCTCAACCTGTGGACTTTTTCCCCGAAGCAACATATCTACACTTTTGTCAGTCTGCAAAAAGGAAAACAAGATATTATTAAACCGAAATGACATTGTAGCCTACTAAACTCCAATTACTCAATAACCAACTATATCTCTTACCTATCTTAATTATCTTTCGGATATTTTCGGAAACCTATGAATACAGATTGATTCTACACGGAGTACTCACTCAATTCTCTCACTTACTTAATACTCATATATTTCATACTTCCTTTGTTTCCCGTAAGAACAAGATTATTGTTATTGCAGTAATAAATGCTCAACTAACATACCTTATGTGTGAGCCAGTAGTGTCTATCTCTCATCTCAATTAAGAAATCAAATGTTGGAGGTGCTTTCCTCTCAAGAACTGTCTTCGGACAATTTCTCGCTCTGGCTTCTGCGTCTCCCAGAGTAACAGTTTCTATTCCACCAATCTGATAAGGAAAATGGAGGTGAATCTTGAATATTACAATTGCTTAGATGGGTGATATTCAGGTTACGTGAAAACTAAAATTTCGACGAAAATACCATTACAACTTAAAATGGGATTCAGTTTAGGGCCTCTACTGAAAAGCATAACTTATGCAAAACCTAAAGTAAAAAGAGACAAAAATATTGTCTTAAATTAAGTAAAAATTAGGCCACATTAGAGTAAATGCACCATAAGTTCAGTGCACACTTTTCATGCATAACAATGACTTGCATGTCCCTAAACCTTAAACCCCAAGAAAGCAACAAATTGAATTTACAACCACATAAAACTAACATATATTATGTTTATACTAAAAAAAGTGATAGGAAGGAATGTCAGGCCAATTACTCAATGAACCCAGAGATTTCAAAACCTTCTTAAAAAGAGAAAAAGCTACAAATTATCGGATGTTATTGGCACAAGAATATATAAGTTAAAACAAACCAGATCAGAAAGGGTAGGATTCTTAATGATATTCTCAAGCTTCTGCCCATGAGCAGTCCCAATAAGAATGATTCCGCGCTCAGCAATTGATCGGCAAGCATGAGCTTCAGCTTCTGTGCCAATCTCATCAACTATAATCACCTCAGGCATGTGATTTTCCACTGCCTCAATCATCACTCTGTGTTGCATTGATGGCTCCCGCACCTGCATTCTTCTTGCACCACCAATTGCTGCATGTGGGACATTGCCATCACCTCCAATTTCATTGCTAGTATCAACAACCACCTATCAATTTTGCAAGAAGTTATTCTATCATGAGCCTGTCTAAAAAAGTACTATAAGGAAGAAGGAATACGGAGATGCTAAAACATAGGAGAGAGCTTGAACATTAAATAAGGCTTGACCCGCTGGCCATGCTTGTCTCTTGAAAGGGGACTACATGCTTTTCAAGCCTGTGAAATCCTTTTAATTTTCTAGGTGTTGCAACTTGCAACTTTTAACAGCCCCTATACACTATAATTACCAGTGGGTCATTTCCTTAGTGCTTATTTAATTCTAGAAATTAATGTAACATGCAATTAACCATAAGTGGTAATTGCATGCCAGTGGAGTCCTTTTAGTTTCCTGAGTGTTGCAACCTTTGACAGCCCACTTAGACTATAAATAGGGTCTTATGTGTATGTGCAAAGCAAGCTTGAATTATTGAAAAATTGGGTTATCCCTTTTGAGAGAATTGTTTGTATTGGGGTGGGTTCTTGACAGAACCGCCCATAACTTATCAAGGAATTTTTCCAAAACTAGGTTGTGGCATCCTTTCTTGTTTCCATTTCCTCCCTCCGTTCTTTTTAGTTTTTGCTTATTGTCCCCATTTCTATCCTAGAAAGATCCATAAATTGAATTCATGCCAAGTGGATTCACATTAGGTAACAACAATCACCTACCCATTTTGCAAGATTCTATCATGACCCAGTCTAAAAAAGTACTTTAAGGAAGAAAAAATGCTGCGAGATGCAGAAAAATCAGCATACCACTCTTTTGTGAAGCTCCTCAGACAGTACACGAGCAATCTCACGCATAACAGTAGTTTTGCCAACTCCGGGCCTGAGAGAATCCAAGAAAAAGAAGGGAAAAAAATCATCAAATCTTCGTAGAGAAAATGAACAACCTTTTACTACATTATTGGATTGGTGAGTCAATGGACCATGGTAAGTAACTTTTATCACTTATTAGATTGATCTTAACATAAATTTCAAGTCTTCCAAAACCAACAACTTACATCGTATATTGCAATTGATAATGCCAAACACAGAATCCATAAAATATTTTACATTTAAAAAAAATTACCAAATGACACATGTTCTATTTCGATAAAGCTCTCTCTAAGTACTTATAGGATAAGAAAACAGGTAAAATCCATTGAAGTTATCTCATAAATTAAAGTCAACTTATTCACTTGAACATCCGTAGAATAGAAACTTCCTTTTCTAACAACTTACTGAAAATCTCAAGTGTAGTTGATTTTAAGATGAAGGAGAGGAGAAATATAATTCCTTTTACCTTACAAACTATTCATTTTACCAAAAGTAAGATACAGAATCAAATTAATTTCATTTCAAGGAATCCCTTAGCACTTAAACTTGTATCCATTCTTAAAATATCGATAAGAGATAAAAAGGGGAAATACTGTGGTATACCTTCCAACAAACAAAATGCTCTTCCCATATTGAAGCAGGTCATAAACCATGTCAATCTGGCCAGTGATTGCTCTCCCGACCCGACAAGTCAAACCAACTATGTGACCTTTCCTACTCCTAATTGCAGATATTCTGTGCAAAGTACCCTCAATTCCAGCTCTATTGTCCTTCCCAAACTCTCCAACAGCTTGTTCAGCATATTCCAACTCCTTCACAGTTACCTAGCTACACAAATACACTATACAACTCAATGCATATCTGGATATCACATTACATTGATATAAACAATACCACGGAATGAGCAGTGCATAGTATGCATTACCTCTGTGTTCCTTAAACAGTGGCCTCCGTGATTTCCTAAATAACGCGCTTCTGGCAAACGACCCAAATCCAATACAACCTAATGAAATAACGAATGTTTGAGTAGAAAGAAGAACAGTGAATTAAGGATTAAATAAATAGCTTTGAAATTGGAAAGTCACCTCTAGAAGTTGAGAGCGATTCGATTGATCGAGGAGACTAGGATGCAAATCAGATGGAAGGATCTGTAAGAGAGCTTGCATATCGTCTTGGTCGTTGTGAACAAGACAACAAGAGCCTTCAGAAAACGCTTCACATTTCATTTTCAGTGACAGTGCCGTTGTTGCTGCCTTCAAATTCCATGGCAGCGGCAGTGACATAGGCAGCCACGAAGATGAACACCAACAGCTCGTAACTACCATTTGTTTCCTACCTTATCCCAGTTTCCCCTTTCTGTTATTGAATTATGTAGTTTTATTTTTTTTATGTTATTCAATTAAAATTTATTGCCACCTAGCATTGTTATTTTGGTAACAAGATTCGTGAACTCCTTAATACTAATAAGTTATGTCAATTTATTCATTAATATTTTTAAGAAGTACAAAAATAAAAAATAATTTTTTTTATTAAATAAACTAGCTCATTTATGAGCTATTTTGTAAAAAAAAATCATATATTTTAAATTTTAATTTAATTTATGCATAATTAAATTTTAACTTGAAAATATTTATACAGTGTAACACCCTCAAAAATACATTTAACTGTTACAATATAGGTTCTACATATTTCTATACAAGCTTAGAGTTTTTCAAAACATTCCTAATACATTATCAGAACTTATAGAAATACAAATATTTACAATATAAGGTTTACAATACTTAATACACAACAAACATCAGTTCATACATTATTCCAAATGTATGAATTCAATTTCATACCATTTTCATCAAACAATATCATTCAAAACACTATCCAGAACATTCAAAAGTCTATTTAACAAAAATAACACTTAAATATTAAATCATCAAAATCTAATATTTCTAGTTTAAATAATATATATACAAACAACACAATATAAACACATAACATCCCTGCAAGAGAAATTGAATATTGAGACCACGTCCCTTCACATCCAGATCTTCTAGCCTAGGTACTATTAAAAATTAAAATTAGTTTTTCTTACATTAATTGTTTGCTTTCCAAGCAACCTCTAGAATTTTATTATTATCTTGGTATAGATAAATTTCAAGATTTAAGAAACTAATTTAAGTTATCCCACCAAGATTAATGACTAAATCTTATGAAAAAACAAAGAACAAAGGATCTTTTGAGAAAAATAAAATTAATCTATTTGAAAATATATCGAATACAAATTTTTTTAACTTCTCAACAGATTATAAAATAGATAAAAATTGGAAAAAAAAAATAAGAGAATAGGAAGAGATTTAGAGAGAGAAAAAGAAAAGAAAAGAGACTGTGTGGGTGTGTCTATGGCTCTGTTTCTTTATTTTTTTTACGCGTCCTTACATTATCTTTATCCTCAATTTTAAAAGGTTTTGTTTAATATATTAAATAAAAATATAATGTTATCAAGTGTGAGTCTCATTAGAGTATTACATTATTATTGATGATGAGGAAATTGTTTCTTTTTCAAAGCTTTGGGTATTAAAATCAAAATATGAAATGAGTCTGGATGATCCCTGTGAAATGATTTTTAAATCAAATTTAATATTGATGAGATGATTAAAGTGGTCATATATTCTATAATCACTTATTAATTGTGGTTTATTGTTTTTTTTTCACATTATATTGGGATATAATGTGTTATGTGTGACATGGAGAGATGATAGGTATGAAATGAGAAGGCTTTTACTAAAGGATGGAGAAGTTTGTGATTAGACCAAGCATTTGAAAACCATATTATATTTAGTGAGATCTTTGCATACTTATATTTATACAAAAAAGAAATTTTTTTCTTTACAAAGAATTTTTTCTTTTTTGTTATCTTTTATTTCAGAAAAATATTAATTTAATAACTTTTTTTTTTTTATATTTTATTTAAGAAAAATATTAATTTAACATGCATATTAAAAATACATCAATTTATTGTGTTTTAAATAATATAATTTAAAAATTCTCCATTTCAACACAATACTATCAGTACTCTTTATTATTTAATTATTTAATGTGAAAACATAATAATATATAAATAGTTTTTTTTTTCTTTCTAACTTTTAGTTTTGGACTTTTGCCCTACAATTCCTAACCTAATTAGCATGTTGGATGACAACTTAATTGTAATCTTTCATATGTTTTTGCATATTTATTGAACCTTCGTCTCATACGCGTTCACTAAGTCTCATACAAACTCACCCACTATAATAATTCAAGTAATTGATTATAATTGAATGTCTCTCAAAATGGTTCAATTTCTTACCATTTCGTTGTTTCCTTGTCAATAAGATTCCAAATAAATACTACTTATTAAACAAACCAAAGTTGTTCAAAATAAAATATCAACATTTACGGTGAATATTAAAAATGTACAGAGTGAACTCTTGCTTAATTGTATGAGTTATTAAGCAAGAAGGAAGATTAATTCTAGTCCTAAATACAAATGTGTAGTTGAGAAGAATGTTATTTGAGATGTTAGAAATGTAGTAGAAATCATTAAGTGTGTTATGCTAAAGGATTGAATTGGTATTTGACCGTGGTCAGAGATGGATCCAAAGAGGTAGGTTGCAACAAGTTCAGATTAGTAGGATCAACAGTCAATCTTTTCAAGTATAGAAATCAGGAAGTTGCCTCAATTAGTAAGAGTTTTAGTATTCGTGCATTTTCTCAAATGTTAATGAAAAACCTAGAAACACATTTAATAAAAACAGAATTAAGTTACACTAACCTAGGTAAAACATAATCTATCACTCGGACAACGCATGCTACATAATGCTACATAGGTTTAGATAAAAGAATTATTTTTGGATTAGCATAAAATTAAACAGGAATATACAGTAATTTACTTTACTACTTTATTATGCGAATCACTTAAAACTTGAACACAAAATTATGGCATGAACATAGATGAACGAAAGTGTTGAACTATTTTTTGACAAATAAAACCAAAGACAAGATGAGGAGGAGAAACTCATTCAACCAAACATCATAAATATACTATTAAGAGAGAAAATAATGCAAATAACAACAATACTAATAATATATCCGGATGGTGCAGCAAAAGTGCATCTAATCACTTATAAATACCATTAAACAAGTTTCTACTACTATTGTTTACCAAAGAACTTTAAAAAGAGTCATAGAGAGAGCCATAATAAACTTCTTTTACAGAACAGTACTAAAACAACTATAATTATTCTTGTAATAATCCTCTTCTTCCTGTCTCCTGTTTCCCACCGAACTACGGTCGCACATGTCTATAAAGAGGAGTCCTGTTTTTACCTGCCAACATATTAGATGGATAAAATTTAGATAGGAAAAGTTCGAATACAAAGCAATTAAACTTTAAACAGTGAGATCCTAGATTGGGAAGGTCCAACATTTTCACAACTAATATATGCCTTTCAAAGTTTAGTTTTGACACACATCAAATAGTTCCAGAGAATTATTCTATTAAAATGGATACAAGATTCTGTTTTATGTGAATATAGAAAATATTTATACCTGGATGGGATATTAACCAAGAACAACAAAACCTGCAACACAGAAAAAATAAAACTAGACCACAAAGGAAAATAAATAAATCCATCATGCTCAAAGAAGCACATATTCCTCTTTAATGAAGGAAAGAATTTAACTTCAAACCAAATGTTGACAATAGGAGCCGATAGCATTGGTGACGGGTGTTGTGTTATTAATATTAATCAATACATTAATCGATCAGACTCCATCATCCAACAACATAATCAGGCTGCTACCATTTAATTTTGTTCTTGATTTTGGATAAATTATTTTATTAATTAAATAACAAATCTGAGCAACTTGGGTGTAAAATCAAGTAGTAGTTTGCTGTTGCATATCCTGAAAGAACCTAAAATAATTCAATCAAAATAAATCATTCTATGGAAAAAAAAATTACTAATACAGTAGGATGCGAATGAAAGTTCAAGGAACAAAGAATAAGATATGAACAGACAAAACCAAACCAGAGCCGCACAACTAAAAGCATGCATCATACAGAAAAAATCAGAAGGTTGTTATGAGATGGCTGAGAGGAAAGTTTAAGATATAAAATTTGCAAACAAATTAATAGCATTTCAAAGTTTGAAAGATCTTGGACGCTTTTAAAACATTTTGAAGACTAACCCAAATTGGGGAGGGAACCAATTCCCAATCCTATAAGGAAAACAATAAATTATTAGTCAACCATTAGACAAAAATAATTCCACACAAAATTCTCTGTGAATGTGACCATGGTCGTGCATCAAAATGAAAATGGTGTTAAAAATCCTTACATGATTTGATTAGTTGCAGTGGAGGTCAGGGAGTACGATAAGGCAACACCAAGCTTTGAACGTAATCAGATGACTTCAGAGAAACCCATTTGTGGGGAATTTCAAAATGCTGTATTAGTAAATCTCTCCTATTACACCAAACAAGTTGGTATTCTGCATGGCATACCAGGATCAGGATATTCCCGTCTTCAGACAAGCACAAGGGACGCGGAATGAGATACCGGGGAAACTCAAAATAATCGTAACTGATGTTCATCAACAGAGTCCAAGATTCATGAACTCCAAACTCCTTCATTTGCCAGAAAACAAAAGATTCTCTATGGTAAATGTGAGAGAGACAGAGGCAACCCCCAAAAACTCCGAGTTCTGAGAAACCTTCCCCTACATCATCCGGCAGCTTAAAGCATGTGTAGGTCTCATTAGCTACGTCAAAGGAAAAATCCACAAACGATTGGGAATTCCCAGTGCCAAGATCTGCCACCCAGTTAAGGGTGCCATTCAGAAACACTCCCTTGGTTTGACGAAACTCTGCAGGGAAATCAGCATCACTGGTTGGAATCTCCCTCCAACAATCATCTCCAAGATTGTAAACTCTAAGCTCTATTTTGTGACATTTCGCATCACTCATCACTGCGGCCACCACCTTATATGTGTCAGTTGAAGCATCGTGGCCAAACGCCATGTTGGCGCACCCGCATTCTATGTAACAAGAGGGTGATTCGTTGGAACTGAGTCTGGTGGCGGGGTTCCAAAATCGGACCCAGATTTCGTCAAGATTAGTATGGATTCTACTCAGACACACCAATCCGTTGCAAACTCCAACGATGTCGTAGTCGACAAAGACTGGTACAGCGTCCTCATGGTTTCCAACAACCGAGAGTGGGTTCTGGAGTAAGCTTTGTGTGGAGGAGCGGTGCAGGGAATGTGCGTCGTCGTACTCGTCGTACTCGCCATACTCACGATACTCGGATAGTGTGTATAGGATTGGGTTGTCTCTTGGTGATCTTTGAAGGTGCAGTTTCACCAGATTGGGATCGAAAACAAAGGAATTCCAATACTTAGAAACGCACCTAAACCGCATCAGAGCCTTCACCGGAATCCGCGACAGTATTTCCATCATCAAATCGTCAGGCATAGTTGGAGAAGCAGAAGTAGCAGCAACCCCACCGACACCGGCACCGGCACCGACATTGCCACCTCTTCTTCTCTTTGGGGAAGCCATGAATTGAAGAATGCAAGAAAAAGATTGAAATGTGTTTGTCGTTTGGGATGAGCTAAATTGTAGTGAAGTGAAGAACTGTGTAAGATTAGAGACAAATATATAGGTTCCGAGCCCTAATAAGAACTCCCAGTTACAGTTCCCCTCCACGCGCTTCCACCTGGCTCCACTGGGCCCACCTGTTAACTTTTCAGAAAATATCTTTAATTTGTAGTCACAAAATATTATTAAAATTTATTACTCTTAGTATTTTATTAAAAAAAATTTATTTATACAGAATATTAAATGAACTAGATTACATATATGACAATAATTAATATAAGGTTTTAATTCATTTATTGTCAATTTTATTGTGTTATATAATTTCATTTGTAGGACTTTATTTATAAATTTCATTATAAGATTTAGGTTTAATTATGCTTGAGCTCTTATGCTAAGTGTCAAAATAAATTGACTCTCGAGATTTTTAAAAAATTAAAAGGTTCAATATAGTATTAAATTTGTTTAAAATAATTCAATGTTATTTATTTTAATTATCACTACAAGAAAATCATGAAATAGAACCAAATTTTTAGAGATCAAAATAATTAGTTGCAATACTAACTCAATTAAAGACCATTTAAAAAAATAAAAAAAATAGTTTCTAAATTAGTTTATATTATTGTTAAATAGTTTCTAAATTGGTATCTAATTAGCAACCAAGATTTTAGAAACCAAATTTAAAAACTAAATAATTGGTAGTTAAAACCTTGGTTGCTAATTAGATATCAATTTAAAAACTATTTGAAAATAATAAAATTAATTTAAAAATAATTTTTTTTAGTTTCTCAAATTATCTCTAATTTAGTTACTATTACAACTAATTATTTTGTTTTATTTCATGATTTTCTTGTAGTGGGATTAAAACATAGTTACATCATCAGCCATTTTATCACTGTACATTAAATTAAATTATATATATTACATTGAATTATTTTATATCCTAAATTTAATAGAAAAATATAAATGTTATAACTTAAGATCTAAATTTTATAAGAGCTTTTCATCAAAGTATATAAATATGAGATATAATTTAAAACCATAAATATTAAATAAGATATGGGTAAATATTAATTAGAATGCGAGTTTTGTAGAATATGTTATATTGATGTAAAATTTTCAGGAAAGATTTTAAAAGTGATATAAAGATATAATAAAAATAATTTTTTATCATAGATATAGCTTTATTTAATATTAATTAATATTTTTTAAAAAGATATAAAAACTAATACTTCTTAAATTTAATAAAATATTTATAAAATTTTCATTTTTAGTTTATATTATAGTAATGTAAATATAAACCAATTAAAGATAAAATGAAAGATAAGAATATAAATGATAAAAGAATAGTTAATATTTTTAAAAATATTGAAAACAAGAAGTGGTTTAAAAAGTAAGGAGAGAGTATGAAGAGGTGGATTTTGGATGCATATGTTAAAAGCAGTCGGTCCAACGTTTTGAGTCAGATATTGAATACAGAACGTTTACTTAAATCATTTAATATTAGCGGCATATGAGTACAAACTTCCTAATTTCTGCCATTATTAAACCCTTTTATATAAATAGTGCATTAATTACAATAATAAATATTTTTGAAGAAACAATTCAACTACAAATAGATCACGCATTCCAATAGAAACAATACATTTTTTAAAGCTTTACTGAAAAGAAATTTAATTCGGCCCACAGAATTCTTTTTTCCTTTTATTATTTTTTTAAAGTACAAGATTATCTTTATTATTCTTTTACTGATAAGTTATGTACACGGATACAGATACGGATACAGACATTGACACGACACGGATACAAACACGGAGATATGTATAATTTCTAAAACATAGAATACGGCGATATAAATCTATATATTATATAATTTTAAATTATATAAATTGAAAATAAATATTTATGTGTAAAAGTATGTTTCAGATTTTTTTGGGAGTAGGAAGATATTTTTCATGATTGGTTCAAAATAATTTGTTCCTTATTTTTATAATCATAATAAAAATTTATACAATAAATTTGAGTTTTTGAAAAATTATTATATTTATATCTTTTAAAATTTAGAACCGTGCTAGAATTTTCAAAAATTCAACAAATATTTTTTGAATTGAATACTTCATCGATAAGTGTCTTACAAGTGTCGTACGAGTATCAACACCGATAAATGTGTCCGACACAGATACGTCACTTAAGAGAAGTGTCTGAACCTCATAACATAACCGATAACTATCTATACATACATTTCTTTATTTGTTAAATGTAACATCCTATTTTTATCACATCTAAAAGTTATAAAATATATAAAATGATAAAATAAATATTTACAGTAATGCAAAATTTATATATCTCTTACAGAAAATTTAATATATACATTGTAAGAGTCGTAAAAAAAAAAATGGTCGTCTCCCACCATCTTTTCTCTCTCTCAATTTTTTTATTTTTTTCATTTCTCTTCCAACTTCTCTTCTATCCCTTCTCTCTTCATTTTCTGGTAATATTTGGATAATTTATTTTAGGTTCCTAAATTTTGGAGTGGTTATCCTTTTTGAGGTAGAATTTTCATTAATAAAATTTTATGTAAGAGAAATTAACTTTAACTTTCAATAGTACCCTAGACTAAAAGATCTGAATGTAGAGAAAACGTGATCTCAAGTTTCAATCTCTCTTATAGGATATTATTTGATAAAACTGTTTGATTGTAAAATTTTCCAGTGTAAAATTTGAACAATAATGTAAAATTATTTGTCTTATTAAATCTTATAAAATGTCTATATAAAGGATGTTTACTAGCTTGTTTGTAAGAAAATCCTATAATATAAACTCTACAAATGTGTTTCAGTCTTTTTTGTAAGTCTCTTTTCAATATTCTTTCAGTATTTTAGTTCAATATCATGTTGTTCAAAGTTTCTATATTCTACAATGATTTTATATTCAATAATTTTATTTTTGTGTTCAATGATCTTAATTTTATTGTATAATCGATTATATATATATATATATAATAACTGATTATGTTATTTTTTTAATTTAAAGTTTTTGTAATTTTCATTTTCTTACGTGGATTAATTTTATTATTTATCTAATATTTTTTAGTATTATATTATATAACTAATTATATTTTATATATAATAATAATAACTATTTTTATTATTATAAATAAATTAATATATAAAGTTAATTTAATATTTAAACATAATTTAAAAATAAAATTACTATATTTAGAAAAATATAAAATATGAATTAACAACATAAAATAATTTATTTTTTAAATTTTTAATGTATCCTTTTTATTTTCTTATCTAATAAAAAAACCAATAACACGGGGCCACCTTACATTTATAAAAAACGTGCGGATGCTATGGAGAAAGAAACAAAATTGAAAATAATTTTGTATTTGGACAAGCATAGTGTGTCTTTCTTCTCTCTTCTTCGGAAAAAATACACTCCCTTACTTGTGCACTTACAAATTGATACAAACCAGATCAACCAATAAATGACTAAGGACACAACAAACATTTCACAAATAAGTCAGTCATCTTAGTATATAAAGTCAGGTTTCACCAAACCTCAAGAGAACATCAGCAAAAAGAAAACTAGATATAAACCAGAATATAAGAAGTTCTTCTTTCTTGTCTTTCCACAAGAGAAGTTATATAAATAATTTGGGTTCACTTTTGGGGTTCCAAATAGAAGAATAAACTAGAGTATGGTGTGCTTAATAATTTGAGTAGGGTGTGCTTAGTAATTTGAGTAGGGTGTGCTTAGTAATTTGGGCATGACAAGTGCTTCTAGGTTTAGGGTTTCTTTGACCTACCTGTAAATTTAAACATGAAGAAATGTAAATTGAACACATACAATTATGTTCACAAATAGATCTTATCATATCATGATTCTCACACAATCATACAATCAAGAAGGAATAGGCACTTACCTTGATCCATGAATGATCCTAATTGAGCAATTACTTTATCTCCTTTGTCCCAATCTATCTCTTAGCAATTCCGTACTTGTCACACACTTTCGTGATGGTTAACAGTGAGACAACTATTATTTGCAGAGACAGAACCCTATAGCCTTTAGTTCC
>Ga0123342_1001604_pt1 | contig 38046 bp, 27 predicted proteins | sample Turbeawhitnodule_FD_89960 | JGI IMG/M metagenome (GOLD analysis project Ga0123342, IMG submission 89960) | Root nodule microbial communities of legume samples collected from Mexico - Turtle bean Mexico white nodule | ecosystem: Host-associated > Plants > Roots > Nodule | place: Mexico: Nepantla...
AAAAAATAAATAAATATATATATATATATATATATATATAATAACTTTCGAAATTGACATAGTAGAAGTCGTACCAAGACTTTTCCTGATTTATAATTTTTTTTAATGCGATTCCATTTTAGTAAAAAGGGAAAAGAAAAGTTCAATTATGATCAAAACCCCGAGTAAAAGATGATGGTCAAAACCCGGAGGAAAAGAACATGATTGGTGGGAAAAGTGAAAGTTAAGAAAAAGAGAGAGAGAGGGAGTTACTCAGTATATTCAATATTGATTTTTGCATGAGGGAAGTGCGAAATAGCTGCAAAGGCATCTTTTGACATGAGGAGACTGTTGGAACAAGGTGAGCCTGGACAAGAATCTACCACTTTCACATCGATGCTGCCACCTTTGCATGGTCTATTCTTTCCACTCATGCACCTTATTCTGTATCTCCTTCCACACGCTGCTCCATTGTCCCATAACCCTTCATTCACAGCCACAAATAGATTTCCAGGAGGAAATTGCCCTGCGCTATTTCCACCGCAAGCAGTAGCTGCATGCCAAAACAAACATGCAAATACAAATAATGCATGTTTTTGTGTCTCATTTTTCCACTGTTGTTTCGGAAGCATGCATGTAATTAACACAGATTCATATTAAAAGGCATCTAGATCGTGGAAAATGAAGAATGAATGATTATTTAATGCTAACTCACGAATGTATGGTGGTCCATAAGATGCAGCAGTGCCAACGTCTCCCATAACTAGGCTCACTTGTTTGAGCAATAGGCTTGAAAATATTAGAAAGGAAAAGAGCTTCATGATGGTTTGGGAATATGAATGGAGAAAAGATAGTAGTGAAGCTAGGTTTTGCTTAATGTGGTTCGTTTAATCCGGTGTGGTAGCTCTCGGTATTTATAACCATGGAGTAAGAACTTTTCATATTTATCAGAAGATGCTTTTGCATTAAAACAATTAGTTTACGAAATACGACAAGAATCATATGACAGGTGGGTTAAATGAACTTAAGGTTGTAGATGAAGTTTGTGGGGGTTTGTATGGCTGAGTTTTCCCACGTGTAGCACATCCCATTTGACTCTCATTTTAGTGGTAGACTACTCACAGAAGGATCACGATAAGACACATTAAAAATCATCATGTTTATATTTGTATAGTCGCGTGAATCAATGATGAAAAATATACTTTCACAAATAATATTTAGAGTTGAATATAATTTTTTTTTATTTAGAAATAAATTTAAAATTAAATAATATAAAAAATATTAAAATAATAGTATTAGAAATTGTAATGTTTGTATAAAAAAAATGTGAATGTTAAACTTATCATTACTGATATTTTTTTTTTAATGAGATATGTCTCTTTTTTTTTAATGAGAAACCAGAGTGTGACGCCCTAGAAGCTTTATGCCACAACATGGGAACAAAGATATTGGGACTAGTCAAATTACGGTTTTATTTAATTAAAATAGTTAAAAAAATTATCAAAATATGTTAGTCGGTTTATTGGATTGAGACCAGTTATCCTAAATATATATTCTCACTCGCATTTCAGCCTCTTTTTATTGAGCAATGTAAACAACAAATATTTATAGACATGTCAAATTTCAAATTGCTTGATAGAGTCAGAAATTTGTGCAATTGGATGATCGAATAACAAACAGAACAATTAGGGAATTAGTGTGTATTTGGATTGAGAAAGAATTTGAGAGAGTGAAATTTAAATTCATTTAAGAAAAAAAGAGAGTGTAAAATAAATAAGATGTTTTGGATTTGATTATGTTAAAGTAAATTTATAAAAAAAAATATATAAGTTTGTAAGTAATGGAATAGTTGTTGTTGTTGATAAATAATTATTATTTATATTATATTATTAATTATATTTATTTTATTATAATATAAATATAAATATGAATGAATTAATAATATAAAAATATAAAATATAATATTTATTTTACATAATAATTATAAAATATATATTTAATATTTAATAATAATAAATTTAATATATATATATATATATATATATATATATATATATATATATATATCAACCGTTACCACTTCCAAATCTTCACATATTTTGTGAAGAAATATTATTGTCTCATTTCTTGCTTTTTATTAATTTTTTATTTCTCTATTTTTATAATTTCAATGCTTTTCTTTGCTCCACATGAATTGCTCAATTTATAGGATCGTTAGTATTCGTACTTTATAATTTCCGGTAATTGTAATTTGATTATACATATTATTGAAGTAAATCAAAATGAATAAGATTAGTTCAACAGTTTTGCAATCTTGTGCAACTACCTTCAATCAGTTTCTACAACTTTTTGTCTTCTCCTATTCCCTTCAATTAGTTCCTACAATTGGAAGTAAATGATGGAAAAACGCACGCGGAAACAACACACATAATCACAAATCAACTGCAGAAAATAAACAACACATGATTTAACGTGGTTCGGTCACCAACTGCAACCTACATCCACACGGACAACTATTAGGTTTTCATTATATCCTATTGCGCACCAATTACAAGTACAATGATCTCTTTAAATAGAGATAATAAAGGGACACAATGATTAAGCCCACTCACTAAAACATGGTGTCTACTCAGTCCAACCCAATTGGTCCTGACTTCATACCCAACAATCTCCCACTTGAAGTCACGAAACAATGTTCACCTGCACTTCAACTGTGTACATGGTGTCTTGTCAGCCCAACCCAATTGGTCTTGACTTCATACCCAACAATCTCCCACTTGAAGTCACGGAACAATGTTCAACCTGCGCTTCAACTGTGTACATGTACTTCCTGTAATTTATCGACGGAACTCAATGTTCCACCTCTAGTTGCCACCAGCCTTCTTAATTATTTTTAAGACTTCGTTAAAACTCTCTTGAGTTTCAACATGTCAGTCACTGACCCGTTCTCTGTTTCTACCGACTCCCACTTACAGGAACTGCCGAATCCTAGAACAAACTGAGAACAAACACTCTCCATATTCAACAAGAATTTTTCTAGAGAAGTTTCAATCGCTGGAATACTGGTTCTCCTAACCCACTGTCGTCTAGGAACCTCAGCTGAAGCACAACCCGTGCTCCCACTGCCACAAGTACCTCTAACTGGTCTACCTGAACCTTTCCATGCTCGTTCTTCCTGAATCTGATCAGTGGCTCTGGGTTTCTCTCTTGTAAAGACAACCCTCTTCTGCCCACGAGATTCTGTGAATCAGACTTTGTTTATCTTCTGAACTGGGATGGTCACTCCCTCAAACGCAGTAATCCGACCATATACAATGAACATCTCTTTCTTCCGCAGGCCATGACAAGATTTCCCTTGACGACCTTCGACTGCTAATTTCCGAACTTCACTTCATGTCCCTGTTCATCCAACATAGTGTCTACTCAGCCTAACCCAATTGGTCCTAACTTGATACCCTACAACAAATATATCATTAACCTAACATGGTGAAGTTCGGAGGAAAACCTTAAATTACAGTGATCATATATTCGTAGTACAGAGACAGCCTTATTCTTAATATGAACAAAAGAATCTTCAAGTCTATTAACTTTTGGAGAGAAGAAATATATCTTGAAATGAAATTAAGCTGTTTTTTTTTTTGGTCAGTTTTCCACTTGTCAACAGTGAAGACCTCAATTGTACTTCCTTTATTTGTATGTAATAGTCACTTTTTTAAGAAATATTTGTTTTTCATTTGTTACTATTAAAATTTTAAGATGAACTAACCTTTTTAATTATATTTTTTTTTATTTCTATTTATATTATGTAACGAAAATTATTTTAAAAATAAAAAATTATAACAAGTAACTTATCTGAAGTTACATTAAAATAAAATATTTAATATTTTTTAATTTGAGTAAAAAAATTATCTTAAACAACTATTATATGCAGTGATTCTGTAACGCAAAGCAACCAATTATTTCCCTTTTCCAACAAAGTATTTGAATTCTGCAATGGAAAGCAACAACGCTTTTGCTTCAAAGCAAATGAGACAAAAACACATCATTAATTCAACTTCATAAATTCTGGTTCTCAAACTAATAATATCAACTATATTCTTCGTTAATATAAATCGCTTTTATCATTGATAAAAATACTTAATTCAATTTGTTTTATCATTTAAAAAATAATGTTATTATTATATCCATATTCTTTTTATCAATAATTTTTATTTATTTTCATTATTATTAATGATATGTATTTATAATTTCAATAGATACTAGTAAGAAAAACAAAAATTATATTTCATAAAAATAAAATAAAAATGTCTTGTAAAAATTACTACCAATTTTTATAAATTATATTTATAATATTAAGAAAAATGGGAGAAATGTATTTTAAAACAATATTTTAAATTCTAACAATTAATCAATTTAGGACATATTTGAAATTCTCCAAAAGTATTTACAATAGGAAGTAAAAGATAAGAAGAAACGAAGTCGAATAACGTCAAAATCCAATCTCTTTCAACAAATTGAGATTTTTTATTATTAAATTTTGGTAATAAGTGACGATAACAACATAATAGTAATCTTTATCATGTCTTTTCAACACATTTTTTTATTGAATAAAGATATTAGTAGTATATTCTTTAAACTTTAATATATATACTTTTAACACTTTATGATAATATATTTTATGCTATCATAAAAAAAACATTATAACTTAAAAATGGTAAGTGTCTCATTAAATGAAAAATACAATCTACAAAAATCTTGCATTGTTTTTATTAAATTTTAATCAATAGTAGGAAAATGCTTTCAAAAGTAAATTATGAAGCGTTTCTCCCTATTAAAACTGATTGTATATTAGACAATTATAATTACCTTTCTAAATAATTTTTTTAAAAGAAATTGTTCCTTTTTATATCATTCTTTAAATTTGAAGACAATATATATATATATATATATATATATATATATATATTTCCAATTATACTCTAAATTTAATTAATATGACGAGAGAGAAATTAATTATGATGAAAAAAGGAAAATATATATCAAAATTAAAAATTAAAAAGAAGTAGCTCACTTAAAATTTATTAAAAGTAAAAAAGTTGATTTCTTTAGTTTTAGTGGAAAAACTTAAACAACTATTATGAAAAAAATTGGAAGAAATATTATATAACAAAGATACCCATATTTTATAATAAATTTGAATGAACGATGAGAAAAATTGATAATATATTTTTATTTGAATGTGTAAGGATACTATACTACAAGAATATCCCTTTTGTGTAAATATATAAAATTTAGGTTTAGCCGATTGGGATTAGCTGGGAGATGTACACAAAGATTTAAAAAGGAGCAACTTTACCTAACTTCTCAACCCACCAAGAGCCACCTGCACTAAACAAAACAATTAATTAATTAATAAAAAACAATTAATTAATTAATAAAAAACAATTTTGATTGTGATATTTGCAAAGAGTAAAACTCCTCATGTTCCAAGAAGATAAGGGATACAGCACACAACATCTTAAAAAAATTGTATTAATTCTCTGAAAGAAATTAAAAAATAATGGATTATGCTTAGACAATAATAGCAGAAGCACTTTAAAAAAAGCCATTGTGAGACATGAGAGACTTCATTTTTATTAATTAATACGAACAATAAGAATGTCAATAAATTTTTTTTAGCAAACTTTAAAATAATACTACAATAACGTAGATATATAAGAAAAATTAAGTAATATTTTCTTTTTAAAAATGCAATTTATAAAAAAGAATTAATTAGTATAAAAAAGTGTCCAATAATAGGAGAAAACAAGTCAAACAACGTCAAAATACATTCTCTTTTGAGAAATTGACACGAGGAGTCACGGCAACAAATATTTTATGATTTTATAAGCATTTTTCATTATTAATTTAGTAAGAATATTATCAACATTTCTTTTATATTCTCCTAATACATTTCTGTCAATATATCCCATTTTTATTATTTAAAATAAAATATTAATAACATATTTTACAACACATTCCATTCTATACCATTGAACTCTCATTAGAAAATAGAAGACTATATTAGAAAAATAAAATATTAAAAACATTTATTATTATTTCTTTTAACTAAAAGTTATCGTATTACAAAATCATCAATGTATTCGTATATTACTATGTTTTCTTTTTCTTCTATGGCGTATGTTACTATGTTAGTTGTGTATGTACAAAACCGATGTTTATGATTGTGTGGCACGACAACGCAACTAAAAAGGAGCAAGTACCTAACTTCTGAACCCATCAAGGGACAACAAGTGCATTCAACAAAACAAAAAACAAACACAAATTTAAAATTGTGTGATATTGAGTTCCAAGTAGAGAAGAAGAGGCACGCTACACAATAACATCTTCATTCATTTTCCCACTTTTCATCACAACCTTCTTCTATCGATTCTGCCTTAGAATGACAATTTCACCATCTCCCTGAAGCCAGGGACAGTCATCATTGAGCCCTACCAGAAAGAAAAAAGAAATCTTTATAACCTATCACAAGTCACAGGCCGTTTTTGTGGCTGATGGGTGGGAGGAGAATGCAACTGGTTGAAGAGAAAAGTAATGGGTTTTTCTCTGTCAGCTGCCTGGGGTTCCAATCCGAAGATAGGTGCTACCAGTTCGGAGGCTTGTTTGCCAGTGTTGGTCAGATGGGAATGGGGGTTGGCGTGCAACCGAGCGACCCTTCTGATTCGCGCGACAGTGGTGGCACGAAGTTCCCCTTCAATGAACTGTTCATCAAGTACCAGGGAAAAGATGAGGTTGTTGAAGAAAGGGTCGATGGCAAGAAGAGAAAGGGTGGTGTTTCACTACGGCTTAAGATAAAAAACCCTGCTTTGAGAAGGTTGTTTAGTGGGGCAATAGCTGGGGCTGTGTCTCGGACTGCTGTGGCGCCTTTGGAGACTATAAGAACTCTTATGATGGTGGGGAGTAGTAACCATTCCACCACTGAGGTGTTCCACAATATCGTGAAAACTGATGGCTGGAAGGGCTTGTTTAGGGGTAATTTTGTTAATGTCATTCGGGTTGCGCCTAGCAAGGCCATTGAGGTAATGTATACATGCTTCTCCAGCATCTTGTATCATTTATCATGCATGATGTTTGATGCTTTGCTTGTTTTTTTTTCTCTCTTGGTCTCTTGGATTACTCAATTGATGTCATTTTATATAAATGTCCTGCACTTGTAATTAGTCTATCAGCTGTTTGATCATTGGTTTTGATACCAAGAGTGGGTTTTTGTTTATTTTAATTACTTTTTTCTTGGTTTGTGCATTTGTTTATACCATGGATCGGATTTTCGGCTGCTGTAAGGAGTGTTGAAGTTTATTTTAAGGACATGGACAGAAACAGCTTTGTTGTTGTTTCAGAAGGAGTTCCCAGGAATTAACGAATTAAGTGTTTTAAACCCTTTTATGGCTCAATGAACCCTTTCACGTGCCCCAAATATCAATTTAATGCATCACTTTTATATTGAGAGAGAAATTGAGTGCGGGGATTATTAGGTATTTGCTGATTAGCTATGATATACAATTGTAAAGGTCATGATTGAACAGAAATATAAGTATAGAACACATGTTAATAGGTGGTTTATGTCACTTTATCCCTCAAGTCCTTTTGTTTTTCTGTTGTAAACTGTGATGTTTTCTAATTCAGGTGCAGTTGGTTTTTTCGCAGAAGAACCACTCCTCTTACGAGGCTCGTGTGCTAGACCACCTTTTAATGTTTTCATCGAGAGATCTACCCATTGAAACTATGTGCAACCATTTCTTTTCATGACAGTATATGCCTTCAACTGTTCGCTCCAATATTTTTGCTTGTACATAATTTGTTTATGTAGTCTTTACTGAAAATGCTACTCTAAAGTGACAATGTCTGTAAAGTGAACTAGTATGGTTTTACCTTGAATTTTAGGTGAGTTAAGATTACAATTTACTATAAATTAAATCACTGGTGAATACACCCTTGTGAACTTTGGAGACAAGTTCTCTTTAGATGTTTTAATCTACCATTTGGTCATGTTTCTTTCTCTGGAGTGATCTTCATGAAAAATAGTGTGGTTTATTGCTCTCAGAATTCAAATACTTTTAAGTTTTATTCGAATGCATTTTTTACATTTGCCTTGCCCTTTTAATCCCTAACAGTTCTGTGACTTAATTTGCCTCAATTTATGTTGCTAAATGATCCTTCAGGTAATTCAATGTGCAAGTATGCTTTAGTTTAGTTTTGGCAAATTTCAGCGTGTGAACTTGTGAATTCAATTCTTTTGGAAGTCAGGCAAACCCTTGTAATCAAAGGACTTTGACTCCCATACATCTTGTTTCTGAATTTGAAAATATGTTATGATTTTGATTTGATTTAGAAATCAAATTCTGTTCCCAAACCCTTATAAAAGATATGGGATTTTAATTTACTAGAAATTCAATCTTATGTTTGGACTTCATTTGAAAATGAGATTGATTTCATTTCATAACGGTCCGAACACACTCATAATGATTTCTATGAGGTCTCTACCTCTTCGTTTATTCACATGAATCTGTATGTTTAACAGTTCTATTGATGCCAATTGGTTTGGCTTTTGATGACCATGGTTTTTAGTTAAAGTTACTAGTTTCTTCATGGAATATTTTCTAATCCACACTCGTGCAAAATCCATTTTGGCACAGAAGGAGTATCCGACAGTGGCTTGAAATCACATTTTAAAATTCCCAAACCATAGAAACTTAACATTTATTTGCTTCACCTTTCCTTCTCTGATTCGATTTTGCATGCACAAGAACCTGACAATGATACTATCTGATTTTGCACAGAAAAATAAATCCTGTTTTGCTTGTTAATCTTCTGTTGGAAAAATCTTACTGCTAGATGTCAAAAGCATTAAAAATCTATCAGTTATCAAATCTAAATGATAGTTTTTTATGTATCTCAATATATTTTCACCCATTGCTGCAGCTATTTACTTTCGATACAGTGAACAAGAACCTATCCCCAAAGCCTGGGGAGAAGTCGAAATTCCCAATTCCTGCATCATTGATTGCAGGTGCCTGTGCTGGAGTGACTTCAACTATATGTACATATCCTCTTGAATTAGTCAAGACTCGACTAACTGTCCAGGTATGTACATAAAAAAGATACAAAAATGTTTGCTTTCCCATGTACGTGTTTTAGAATCTCAGCATCCTATGAGAAAATGAAAGAAAAAGTAAAATTTGATTAATGATTTTGCAGAGAGATGTTTATGATGGTCTGCTTCATGCATTCGTGAAAATAATTCGAGAAGAGGGTCCTGCAGAACTTTACAGTGGGCTTGCAGCCAGTCTCATCGGAGTTGTCCCCTATGCTGCAGCCAATTACTATGCCTATGACACTTTAAAGAAAGCATACAAGAAATTTTTTAAACAAGAGAAGGTGGGGAATATTGAAACCCTTTTGATCGGTTCGGTAGCTGGTGCTATTTCAAGTAGTTCAACTTTTCCATTGGAGGTAGCTCGCAAGCAAATGCAGCTTGGTACCATCAGTGGAAGGCAGGTTTACAAGGATGTGTTTCATGCCCTTGCATGCATACTAGAACAAGAAGGGATGCAAGGTTTATACAGAGGGTTGGTACCTAGTTGCATGAAGTTGATACCAGCCGCTGGAATCTCTTTCATGTGCTACGAAGCATGCAAGAGGGTATTTCTAGAGAACGATGAGGAGGATTAGGATTTGTCAAATTAAGTACTTTGTTTCCATCGAGGTCAAGAACCGGAACTGCTTTGCTCTGTTCATGCTTACTTAAGCAATTGAGAATGGAATATTGGTTTTGTCCTTTTACTTTTTCCCCATTTTATTGTCATCTTCATGGTCAAATAAAAAACAACTGTTGTAGTGTATTCTTGGAAATTTTACAAATAACTGATTATTGACCTATTTAAATGCGTTCATCTTCTAATCAAATCAATTGTTTTAGCATATGCAGCATTTTATTTTTCTGGTCTATGTTTCATAGCTGCGACATCTTCTGATGCAGCATGTTTTCTTCTTCCCATTTCCGATAATCTCTGAATTCTAAGACAATTTCAGTTTTGGCAGTTAAATGTCAAACAAAATTGACTCGTGCAAATTTATGTATTTACTTTGTTGCATAGGAAAGTTCCCAGCTGCAAGCAATAGGTAGTCTAAACATGAACAGTGCTAACCAATAATAGTAAAATCGCGTTATGCAGTCCTAGACCAATTGTGATTGCGGCAAGCGATTCCCTTTATTCGCTAAATTCTCGCTAACATATCTGTGTCTATATAATAACTATGATTCTTCCATCTTTCTTTTTTTATTTTATTTTAATTTTCAATTTTAAAATGAATTTTTCTAAAGTTGTTAAATACCAAAATAAATGCTTATCATTTCTGAATATATTTTCCAAATAATATGATTCTTGAGAATATAAAATTATACTGGCAATGAAATTCTCCTGAGGCATTTTTAGAACTGGTAGCCATCAATAGGCTATAAACCCATCGAGTTGAGTTAAATTCTTGAAACTTGGACATGAATTGTAAAATAACTTGATTTAAACTTCACTCATTTATTTAACCGAGTTTAATTCAAAACATGAGTTTTATCTCTTAAAAAACATTAAGTTTGAGTTTGATTTGTTTAACAAATTTATAATTTAATTAATTTTGTTTGTATTAAAAAAAGTTGAAATTATTTTTCAACTTTATCATAATAGTATCTAAATTTTTTCAGACTAATCTACTAATAAAAAAATACACATAAACTATTTTCTTAGAAAAATATTGCTGTATTAAAAAATCTAATGTTTTACACAAATATAGTTAAATATTAACTAATTAAAGTATTCAATAATTAATTACATCTTTTATTTATTTTAAAAAAATTAAAATATTTCAGTCTAGGTTTACAAATTAATTTGACAAGTAATACTGATTTAATTCTCTAATTCATTTTTATACTCATTATATAATTCTTCTGGCTCGTGATCTTCATCAACTACTCGATGAACCCTCGAGATATAAAGTGTGCCGTCCTTCCTTTGGAGTAGGAAAACTCCCTAGTTTACATCTTTAGTCACTCATTCTTAAAACTCGTGATTTCCCGAGCAATTTTTAACCGTAACGAGTCTAACTAAGGTAATGGTTTTTGTTAGGCTAAAAGCCTTAGAACAAAGGCATAAAGTAAACATTTTAAAGCGGCCAATATACCTTGACTTTCCAAACTGGTTGTTATACTGTTTCCTCTCATTGCCACAGGTTCTAACAATCGACCCCACTATTCATGACAACATCTATTATTCTTAATAATTTCAGCAAGCAATAGTGAATAGAGGATTTATGATTATAAAATTAAAGCATTTTTTTATTAAAGTATAATACTTAATTATGTCTATCGTAAGTTTCAATAAACATTTATTCATTGATTCTTTTAACTACAATCCCGAAGACAATGAATATAAACAATAACTGAGGTGTCCATGTGTTTGCATATATCTTCGTACTGCTTTTGGAGATAGAGAACAATCAACAAATAAGAGGACATGTATATGAACAAAAAACACAGCACCTTGTTCGCTTTCAATAAATATTCGATAAACAATTTATATTTTGTGGGAAAAAAAAAATATAATGCATACACCTCAACATTACTATTCTTGTAAGGAACATGTAGATAAATAAACAATAGAAATACGAATGCTACAGAGAGGGTACATTCCCATCAATTTCAGGGGTTCAATTCTCCAAACAACTTTGATAGGCTGAAAATTCTTGCTATATACACGGACAGCAACCTTGAGTGTCTCCAGCCAAAAGGGAATACCAACACAAAATGAATCTTTGTAAGAGAACTAACAGTTGATGCCACATTGACCATTGGTTAATCTGTTGGAGTCAGAGGTGAAGGGATCAATCCTCACCCACAGCAAGGAGAATATTGAAGCAAGAAGAACCGACCAGACAATAACAATGGTTGGGGTACGATTTTGCCTGCCCAAGAGACCCTTCAAGAATGGGTAAAGATGGGCAATGACCCATATAGCAAAGAACAGCTTGCCAAATAGTGGACCCCAAGACTGGTAACCACTGTTTATGGCATAGGACACACCAGCCACAATCCCTACCAAATTCACAATAAGCACCGTTGTAGGAGGGATGAGAAGTGATGTCCATTTAAACACATAAAGCTCGGCAAAGTCCCCATCCTCATCCGTTGCCTTTGATGTAACAGTAAAATTTGTATCTATCCCAGCAAGCACTTTTAGAAGCCCCTGAAACACAGCAAAGAGATGTGCAGATGTCCCACCGATAACCCAGAATTGTTCATTTCTCCACCAGTCTTCTATGCTGACCCCACTCCACCTAAGCTCAAGAATTGAAGTAGTAAAAATGGAAACGAAGAGAAGAATGAACCACATGCTGGCAAAGTTGCTTATCTGCAAAAGATTAATCAATTGTTATTGGACTTCCAAAATTTATATAGTTCACATTCACAATTAGATCCCATTAGGAATTATAAATTTATCAGCAAAAAATGAGAGAAATCGTTTACCTCAGGAATAATAAATTTATTTGTGAGGAGACAAAACGCAGGAAGCGTACAGTAAGCAATCAATGGGAGTGAGGTAAAGGGGTAGACAATGGTGTTAATATAAGCGAGTCTCATCAGAGGCCTCAACCTTCCATTGTAGCCATACCACAAGGGACAATGCCTGCTTAGGAAAATCTCAATTGAACCCAATGCCCACCGAAGCACCTGATTGAGACGATCTGAAAGATTGATAGGAGCAGAACCCTTAAATGCTGGGCGAGGTGGCATGCAATAGATGGAAATCCAACCACGAGCATGCATCTTAAACCCAGTCAAGATATCTTCTGTCACCGAACCATAGATCCATCCAATCTGGTGAAGCCAGAAAATGTTTAATTAATATCTAAACAAGTTACTCATTAATGTTTCATCTCATTTCTCTATACAAGAGGACAGGAATTAAGATCACAATGCTAAATTGACGTGCTCACCTCTTTGCCCCATTCAGTCTTGTCTTCATAACCACAGCTGATAACGTGGATTGCTTCCTTAAGAAGAGTTGCAGGGTTTGTTGAAGGTGGAATGCCACCCTGCTCCATGAAAGTGGCAGCAATAAAAACCGGAGACTGACCAAAACGCTTCTCCAAGCTCTTTTGAGACATAAGCAGTGACCTTTCATCGTCATAACCTGAAAAAGGACACATTACATATTACCAATGATAAGATATTTGTTATCTTGTTTTCAGATAATTGAGCAACTAAAGCAAATTAGAGAAAATTACCAATAAAAATCGATAGGATACAGGTGACAATAAAAGTACATGAAATCAACATGCATAAACAAGAGAGTTTTTCCATAGTAGCATACCTTCAACACCCTCCTCTATGTCTTCCATATTAAATATGGGAACTGTAGATTCAGTTCTGTTCATCGCCCTCTTCTTGTCAATATACTTCTTATTCCCACCCCTTCCCTTCTTTCTAGAACCCCAACAACTCTTTACAATAATGTTAGGTTCCAAATCTTCCTCGGTCAGAACAGGATCATAACCATACAAAGCCTGCCTGTTGAAACAACAACCAGTTCCCACATAGACTGGACCCTGAACACCATCCTGACCTTTCATGTTGATCTGAAAGGTACAAAAATGAAATGAAATTTAGCCAAGGCATATTAGACAGCAATGCAAGCAGAAAATATTTTCGTTGTTGAAACCTAATAAAATTACACAAATTAAAGTGAGACTTACATCAAAGAACACAATATTGCGATTGGCATATCGATCATGCAAATCAATGCCATCAAACCTCTGGGGAAATTGCACATAGCATGTCTTCTTTCCAATAACAGGATCCATCATGAAACACATGGCTTCTTTAAGAGCTTTGCTATTATTGAAATAATGATCACAATCCACATTCAGAAGATATGCACCATTGGTCAAGACAGCAGAAACGCGAATCTACACACAATGTAAACCAAGGTTAGATATGCTCAACGTATTTTTTCTAGTAAATAAAAACCTCAGCCATATCATACCAACCCAAGCATTACACAGTAAATCAAACGTATAACTGGTATGCAGAAGGAATAACAGTAATAATTTCCTGTATCAACTCATACAAAATCCACATGATCAACTACCGACATTGTTCACATCCTAAAGCAGATTAGAAAACTTATCACACAGTTGTTAGTGTATCATTGTGCCATGTTGAATCACAACAACAGTTTGTAGGTTATTTTCAACATATATTAGTTCTGGCACAAGCATACAAGTAAAACTCACTGCTTTACATAAAAACCATAAACTTCAATGAGTGAAACAAGATGTCGATGAAAGCCATTAATAAAAGTAATCAGCAAATCCGTAGAACATAAAATAAGAAGCTTCAGTATGACAAACCAATGCATTCATAGCTCCAGCCTTCTTGTGATGTTGGAAGCCTGGTCGCTTCTCACGAGAAACATAAACAAGTCTAGGAAGCTCATTTCCATCTGTATCCAGCCCTCCACTATGACCTAAAAACACCTGCAGATAACAAATATTACAGCTTGATAATATAAAAGCTGCAAAAAAGATTATACATGCACTTTGCAGAAAATGGTAATACCTGAATCATTCCAGGATGATCCCTGGGATTATTTCCAGGCCAAGGAGTTCCATCCTGCATTGTCCAACCTTCCTCTGGCGTCTTCTGAGCTTTGGCTACAAGGGCATTGATCCGTACTTTGAATTCTTCATATTCTCTCTGATAAGAAAAAAATATTTATATTTAATTTCTAAAACGCATGAACCATAACGTAGGCCTCGGGTGGAGGGGAGTAAAGATGTTATATGCTCAAGTTATAGAACCACGTGCTTTGCTGGTGCAATGAAAATGTCTAGATATAAATATTTAACTTGAAGCAGAAAAAAATTGCCTCAAAGAACAACCTTCATTGCTCGTCGCTCCTTTACAAATGAGGGTTGAATCTTGTCCTTCAAGTAATCAATCTTCTGGGCAAAATAAAACTCTGGGGCTCTTGGTTCAATATTGTGCTTTTTGCAGAAGGGCACCCATTTCTTTGCAAACTCAGCTGTTTCTGACAGTGCTTCAAATGTCAACATAGCTGAACCATCATCTGATACGTAGCAGGAAACTTTGTCCACAGGGTAATCAACAGAAAGTATAGACAACACTGTGTTTGCAGTTACCAGAGGTGGCTCTTTGAGGGGGTCCACTGTACTCACAAACACATCAACAGGATCTAGCTGTGATGGTTCTCCTTCACGATCATATCTAAAAGAATGCATGCTAAGATTAGTGACAGAGAAAGCCACATGATTGTTAAACCAAGACGCAAAAAGACCAACAAAAGACAAATAAAATGAGCCATCCTGACCTTAAAGCAAGCCGTTCAAGATAAGTCTCGCGATTAATTGGAGACCATTTTGGAAACTGATCCAGTATCCAGGATAAGGCAAACCAAATCTCACAAATAACTGATGTCAACCACAGTGGGTATGCATCTTTCACAGGGTGTGTTACACGATATTGTAAGAAGAAGCCAAGAATAATCAACCGGAGTACTATAACAACACGATAAGGTGTCAGCTGAGATGAAGAAATTGGCACCACACGACTCATGGGTTGTCGAGCATCGTCAACCCTGTCAGGAGAAAATAAATTTAACTTAAAATAGAAGAAATGAAACCAAACTGCATAAATATTGAAAGCTTGTATATTCTGCCCACAAATCATGAACTTAAAATCTAGATCTATAACCATCTTGCCCCAAGCATACACACACTTTAAAAAAATCAAAATGTTGTGACACAACCACAAATAAACTATTAATCTATTATATACTGACTGGAACTAAATGCAATCTTCCTAAGGAAGAGAATGTGAATCACCTTTTAATGATCTTGAATGTTATTCAAAGAAATATTAAAAAGTGTCTAACCTACATTAGCAAAGATTTCTGCAATACTTTCCAAGTTATGATCTATAATCATTAAACATCAACGAAAATGGTTCGAGTTGTTTACATTTGGAGTTCTTCTCCATTAGAACCAGTCCCTTCAACATCTCCTCCTTTCCCTTCGGCATATCTACCGGTCATTTGTACCATATTTTTCTCCTGCTTGAGCTTCCAACCTTCAACCCTTTCTTTCCAGTCAACATTTCCCAGACCATAAGAATTTAAGTCCTTTGACGGGTCCACAATTCTTACAGGAACTGTGGTAATAACAAGAGTTGGTGAATATAAATTTCATAGTAACCATTAAGTATCGCATTGTAGCATCAGTTCTTTAACTCTATACCTGGTTGCCTTGGATCAATATAGGGGAGTGAGTGAACCTTTTCAGATGGGCCCAAAGGACCTGAAGTAGTTCGCACAGATTGAGTATCGGGTGTGGCACATGGAATCTCACCGGAAATCTGACCATATTAAGTTAAAAAATGTGATCAGAAGATTACATTACTCTCCCGCCGACCATCAATAAAACAGAAGAAATAAAAACAAATGCATTACCAGACAATTCAACAGACTTGAAAAAGTAACTATAGCAAGTAAAAGAGAGATCAAAGTTCAGGCAACAGTGCTAAAAAAACGTAGCACTAAATCCTATCTCTGCTTACCACCCTTCTTTTTCTGCATCTCTCTCACTTCTCACACAGTTGCACCCAGCTAAAATATAAATATGCAGACAAAATCTAAAGTACAATCGGCATATAGAAACCACAAAATAGTGGAATGTATTATTACCGTTTGACCATTGGTGAGGAGGGGAATTGGCTGTTGAGACTCACGTCTAGAAGACGATGAAAGGTCAGCATCTTCCTCCCACTGCCGCCTGGCCTTGGCTTTTCCCGGGGCATAATTGAACTCATTCTCTATGTCATCAGAGTCCTCTTCATCTTCATCTCCCTCTACTCGAGGACTACCTGATATTTCCACAATCACTCATTCAAATCAGAACTCAATCACAACAACACTGTCACCGAAAAACAAAAAACAAAACAAAAGCTCACAAACCTCTGTGCCTCTTGTATCTAGTCTTGCACTGTGGACAAGACTGGTTCCCATCCTTTCGCTCGTATTCATAACAAGGACGACACACAGGAAAGGCGCACTCGTTGCAAGCAACAAACACATCACCAGTCGCAGTCAATCCAACAGTATCACCGCATATTTGACAGATTTGCCCATTCAAGCTCTTCAGGGGTTTAGACTGCAGATTACGAGGGTTACACTGAGTGAGAATTATTCAATTTCTTAATTTCTTAATTAATTAAATAAAACTCGAAGATCGAACTAAGTAACGGCAAAGAACTCCAAATGAAAATCAGATCTGATGCAGAAGCATAAAACGAGAACAACATTGTTAGCGAGAGTGTGGGAGTTAACTAACCCCGCTGTCAGAAGAATCGTGGCGAATCCGAACGAGCTCGTTCCGTTTGTGCGAGCCTGCGACCATTCCCGCACTCGCTTCCATCTTCACAGAGAAAGCGCTTCAGATCGAAGATCGTGACAGAGCAGAGAGATCAATTTGGAGGCAAAAGCAAAGCGTGATAATCTTCGCCCATTCAATACGCCATCTCTCTCACTCTCTCTCTTCACTTGCAGACTACAGCTAGCTAAGCTTCCAACACGCTCTCACTCTCTGTTTTATGGTTATTACTCTACCGGATGAACCCTTTCCCGGTGCCTTCCCAAGCCGCTTAAGCTCTGGCTTATGAGCTTCGGCTTAGTCGTAACATTAGCTTCTTCTCAAAGACCCAATCACATGCAGACACGTGTTAACCGCTGGAAAGAGACAAGAAGTGATGAGGAGTTGGGCATGTGGAATATTTCTTGAAGTGGCACCAGGCTGTCCGAGTTATTACCGGGTGCTTCCGGTTTTCCTCTCACCGGCTGTCGGTGCCACGCCATTCACAAATGTCCTCCATCATCCACCAAATTACTGATCTGCCCTGTTACATGTATAATAACTGGACCGTTACAACTAACACTCATTTTTTTGTTTTCAATTTCTTGTAATAATATTATCAGCTACCGACAGAATAGAATGTGTCTAGTGAAATTATATTTTCAATTCGCTTTTCTCATATATAAATTTATTAAATTATATATGTTTATCTCTACGATTTTTATTAACGACGGAGCTTAGTAGTATACGAAAGAACTTAATTTACTAATTTATATATATATATATATTAATAAAAATATTTTTTAAAACAATAGTATATTTTATAAATTTGATATCCTATTTTTTTTGTATATTTATAAATAAAATCTGGTACCTCCAAATTATTTTCATTTTTATGTAATTTGTTCTCGTACGTCAATATAGTCTCACGTTGCTCAAGAGTCGAGATCAATGATAGTTTATATATTTTCTCCTCTCTCAACCCACCGAGACACCTTTTAAAGACAAAACTATGACAGAGCATCGACCTCCAGATAATATTTCGAATGCGATGATTGAATCTAGCTATCCTGCCCAACCGACTTGAGGTCGAAACATTGGCATCCACCGTGGGTTTAAGAGACTCCTTAGCCCCTCAACCCAGCGAAGTGCCTTTTAAGGATAAGACCGTGACGGAACACCAACCTCCAAAGCGACCAACCGACTTGACATCGGAACATAATTAAATAATAAAAGTTACTTGCATAAATAGTAAATATTTGTATACAGTAAATTTTCACATAATGTGTACTTTGAATACTGATATTTTTGTGTATAGTTACATTCATGTTGTGGTCAGAAAATGCCATTAACAAAGCCAATTGCGAACCAGTTTTATTTTAAGTTTGAAAAACAAAATTAAAAAAAATACATATTTTTAGAGTGTTGAACGAGTGCTGCTTGAAAATTTTAGAGTTTCTACATAACATTAGGTAAAACATTGTTTTCGGATTTCTATTGGCAATTGCACTTTACACTAATTCAAAGAACTTAAACCCTTAAAAATATGTCCATTGGAAGCATATGTAGGATTATAATAATACTATAAATCACATGAGCCAAAAGTAGTTGTGATTAATAATTGTTATCAATAATTTCTTCTAATAAATAAATATTTATTTATGCCTTGAAATATTCATTTATTATCTCGATCCAATTATGTTTAGGACCTTATACAGTAAAAAAAAAAATAAAGGAATTAAGTTAAAAAGTGTTTTTTAATAAAATATAAATATAAAACTTTAGATACAACCTCAGGATTCAAACGATCTTTGATTATATATATCCAATGAGAAAGTTATTTTTTAGACTTTTTTTATTTTTCAAATTACACTTATATATTTTATTTTTTTAATCATCACAATGTCTTCTTATAAAGAGTACATGTGTAATTGATAATCATGTTTTTAATTCAACAAATATTTCATGCTTTTGAATTATAATTATCTAAAAATTTAACTATTAACTTTTTTAAAAGAATTTATATATAAATTGAAATAAATAAATTATTTTCATATGTTTTGTAAATAATTTATTTTTGAGTTGAAGAAGAAATTAAAGAATCTTCCTTAGACTTGGAAAACGTGAAAGCTATTGTGAAACTTCCTTAAGTTAATTAATGCAAAACCTACATTGTGTCTAAATGGAATTTTTGACAAATTAAAAAAACAATTAAATACATTTAATTTAAATGGTTTGGATCCAGTGTTTTAATTACTTTCCAACGTAAAAATATTAAAAAAAAATCATGTAAACATTGAAAAATAATTATTATTATATATTTTAACTGAAATAATTTGGTCAATATTTATGGAAAGTTTCATATTGACTAAAAAAAAACTCTTACTTGCATACTCTTACTTACATCAGCCAAAAAATAAAGAAAAATAAATTTACTGGCCTAGGTAACAAATCCTAACTGGTATATTCCTACAATTATTGGTAGGTAACAAATCCTAACTGCTATATTCCTACAATTATTGGACTAGAAAACTCTCATTGATAATGTTTTAGTTGAAAAATAATTTTAATTTACATTTTTATCAATGTAGGTAAAAAATTCGAATGAGATCGATTAAAAATAACCTTTTAATGTTATCTAAAAAAAAAAATATTTGACATAGTTAAAAAACATTGTTAATATAAAAAAATTCTAACTAAGAATAACACTAACTTAAAAGAGTTAACATTGGAGATGGAAAAAAAGCATAACCTATCCAACGACATTGATACTAAAAACCAAACCGACAATATCCCATCTAAGGTCAAACTAAAGATATAAAAATTGGAGAGGATACAAATTATAAAAAGTAAAAATATTTAATTTTTAGGTAAAATTTAAAATATTTTAATTTAAAATAATCAAAATTACTTTAACTTTTAAAAAAAAATATTCATCTAAACAACATATTTTATTATAAAACATTTCATATAAAAGTAAATTACTCTCTAAAAATTCTTCCTCAAAAGAAATTGCACCTATAACATATTTAAAAACTTCATTTATGATGTCTTTAAAATTTAAGGATTACATGTAAAATATAAAAAAATTAGAAAGGTAATACTTTTAATACAAATAAGTAACCTCTGTAAAATTGTAAGAAAAAAAAACTGGGATTTCGACATAATTCGATTACCACAGGTTTGTGTAATTTACCGAAATTATATTATCTTGCTCAAAGGACTATTAGAAAACAGAACCAGAGGAACCCTTCTCTGAACTTTTGAGTATTTGACATTGGAAGCAATGGACGACAACGTGTCAGAGGAATGAAGCGCCATTCTCGATAGCCAGTATTATAACAGTCACTTTCGTCCTATTTCTAATTCCTGATCCTCGCATGGCTAAATCCCAAAACATTGCCAGAGTTGGTGAAACCTAATATATATATATTCTGTACAATTGTAAGATTTGTCACACATCTTGCAACATAAAAACAGAATCAAAGACAAAAATCTTCAAGCAGTTTCAGGAACAGAGCGCTGGTAAGGAAGACGGTGATCTGGAACTCCCTCTTCAACACGCTTGTCTTCAAACCACTTAACAACTCTTTTTCGAGGAATGTTTGTTACATGTACAATGCTGCTGATCATTGCATCCTGCATTGTGATTCAAGACATATAGATAAGGGTATCAAATATAACAAAATGCGTTGAGGAAAACTATGAAATGATTACAATAATGAAAAAATTATGTGTATTGTTTAGGTGTTTTTAATGTTATCCTCTAGTCAGAATAGATTCACCTTTATGTTCAACTTTAATGCAAAACCAAATGACAGCAGATCATATTTGTACGTAGTAATGAAAATTAGAAAACAGAGTAGTTTGATTAGGAAGACTTTTCTTCCTTTTCATCAGCCCCCTTTTTTTACTTTATTTGGTGCCAATAAAGGTAACAACAAGTGAAATTGTGCATATGTAGTGTTTAATGACTTTCAGTGTGTGTGAGAAGGAATGAAGTTTATATCTCTCAGATATTCACATGAATGGAACATTTACCTTGAGCTCCGATAATTAGAGTCATTTATTGACTGTCATTTTAGTAGTTGCAGTACATGTCACAGAAATTTTCAAACAAAAAATATGACACAGAATCATAAAGCACAAAGGTACTGAATTTATACAATCTAACTGTTTTGTACAAAACCTCAATATACTAGTAAACATGTATTATTCGAAGTTTCACCCTTAAGACTTTGTAATCAAGGGGAATAACTGCTAGTAAAAGAGAAAAGTGAAGTAAAATAGCTCAGAAAAAAAGTAGTTATGGATCATCATATATCACAAAACTTATAATATAGAAGCATGATAAAAGTTACTTACAGTAGGTCGTTTTGATCTCCTATAAACTCTCTCCAGAGTGTCAACATGGGCCTTTTTCAATCGCTTTTGAGCATCCCAATTACGTTGCAAGGTGTGAATAGGTACATTAGCCTTGGGTTCAGATTCAGTTTGATCAATACTTATTTCTTGAAGCAAAATCTCGCTGGGCTTAGTTTCAAGTGATACTACTGTTGTAGTGGGTTCATCAGGTATAGTTAGACTCATCATTAAGAGATCTGGAGGAGGTTCACGAAGTAATTGAAGAACAAGGGCCCTATCAAGACAAAGATCGGCAGCAAGATTTTTTATCTGCAGTAATTCAAAAAGTGAATTTGAGGAATGGAATCCTGAAATTGATATAAGGGACGGTTCCGGCAACAGTGTCTTTCATGTTAAGTATGCATGACAATAAAATGAATTCACTCATGTACGCTTAACCCTTAAGATCTCGAGAAAACAAAGAAAAGATTATCGTATCTAGAACTTTGGAGGAGTAAGCTTTTGACTCGGTTGTACCAAATATACTCTAACCTTATTTTACTGATCTAGTCTAATCCTGTCTTGGCCGATCCATTAATCCTATTCACTTGTCTTCCCAGCAAGTTTTGAGGGCATTCTGAAAATGATATTTTTTTTTTCTTTTTTCTTCTTTCTCCTCCCCCTTGAAAACTGGGTTAACGAAATACTTTTCACGTGAACCAAGATATTTCCCAGAAAACACCATTAAAACATAAGGCATTTTCGCATTATTAAATTTATCCAAGGCAAAATAATCCTTAAATACAGTGTCCATGACACACCTATGATTACTGATTTTCTCCTATTTTCACAACAACTTAACCATTTGGACACACACATATACTACCTTCAAATTTGCTCCCTTTCAAGCAAAATTCAACCCACCATTTTAATCTGAATATTTCAATGAAAATGCAAAATAAAATTTCAGGCTGAAGTTAAGGGGTTTGCAAATTAAATTAATATCCTCAGCAGTAACTAGAATGAAGTGCATTTAATAAATAATCCAGGTCATTCAAGGAGCAAGCAACCAGACATGGCCCGTCTTTATCAGTCAATAGTTAGCTTCTAAGTTCTACCTTCCCCGACTACTAAAAAGAGACTCTAAAATCAGATGCACCATATTAGCGACCATGTTGGGATAAAAGGCTTATAAAATAATTGACATTTTCCCAAACTGATCGTGATTTATTAAACACATGAAAAATCATAGAAGCACTTCAAGTAGGGAACAAATCAGAACATTTAACCTCAGCCAAAGGTAACCAAAACAATCCCATATACCCTTGGTTATGGTCCCCAGAACACATCCTTATCGGTTAATAGTCAGCTAATTAAGCACTTAAAATGAAATTGGAACAAGGTAATTTCTTAAAATAGTGAACAAACACTTACACTTGTTTTGCGGCGGCCGGCTTTCAAAGCTCTAGCCAATTTCTTCATCTGCCAATTCTTAAGGTTCAGTTGCTTTTCATCTCCATCTTCACCCTCGCCCTCACCCTCACCACCATCACCATCACCACCATTCTCTGGATCACTACCAAGTTCAATGTCGATTACATCCGAGTTCAACAATTCAGAATCAAAGTCCCCCAAGGCATTGTCCAACTCACGTTCAAGCAATGCCATCTCTTCTTCAGTTATCCCACCTTCGCCATCATCATCTGACAAATCACCGCGTTTGAGATCTTGTTCGAGTTGCTTGAAGAGAAGCTCAAACGCGTCCATATCCTCCTCGCCGCCCTCAGTGACATGATGACGAGACAGTTTTTTCTTCAAAAGATAAAGCGATAAAATTAAGTGACAGTGAATCTGAGCACAGAGAAACCTAAAAGCTAGAATCGAGAATTAAAAAAAAACCGAGAAATATACAGAAGCAGAAAAGATATTGTGATGCTGAAACGACCTTGTTTTTTTTCTTTTTGGAAGAAGCGGCGACGATTACAGAAGAGAGGTTACGAGCGGGAGAGTAATGAGAAACAGAGCAGAAAAATGGTTTTCGATGGAAAGGAAGAGTGAGGGATTGGACTGGTACGAGGAAAGGTTCAGTCGGAGCACCCCATAAACACTGAAACGCCGCACTCATCCTTCTCTTCTTCCGGGTTTATCCACTGCCTCCCAGGGCTTTCATATTTTTTTACAAGTTTTATTTTGGAATATATCTTCTTTTTTCAATATTTTTTTATCCAACGATAATTTTTTTAATTTATTACTCATTATTTTAGATATTTTCAAATTTAATCTATTTTTAAAAAACAAGACAAAATATTTTTTTCATTAAGTTTATGATGTTGGAATTATTATACTAATATAATATATTTTCATTTTATAATTTATGTTAATAAGTAAATTTTGACCAGTGATGTATAGTTCATTCTTATCTCTTATGTGATTATTATTATTCTAATATCATTATTATAAAAAAGGTGGGAATGTTGTAAATCAGATTGAATGATATAAATAATGGAATTGATAATTTTATTTTCGTAAAAAAAAGAAAAAAAAATGAAGTAGAACACATAAAGGAGGGGAAATTACAGAGGAATACCCTGTTGCTAATAGCTGCCACGGGGAAGAGGTTCCGCAAAGTCTAGAAGCTTCAGATCCTCCCTCTCCATGGCAACTCCCTCGGCATCGTCGAAATGGACCGACAACATTTCCACAATAGCAGCTCGCATCTTGTTCCTTCTCATCATCTTTCAGATCCCTCTTTTCAGGTACTCCCCACCTCCACTCCTTCCCAAGTTATGCCCAATTTTTGTCTTTACTGTCAAAATCATCTTCATCCAACTCTTGAATTCTGTCCACGGTCGTCGTAAGAAAAAAAAAAACTAGAAAGAGGGATTAGGAAAGACAGAGAAAAGGAAAATGTTTGTGTTCGATTAGACAGAAATCGATATTTGATTGATTCTTCCCTTTATGCTAACCGCCTTTGTGCTTAAAAGGTTAATATCAACTCTAAAATCATTAATCGCTTGATGGTTGACTTTGGTTATCTTCACACATGCCACCAAATTTTTACTTAGTTTATTCTGTGATCTAATAACCTTGTTATTTATGTTGTTATATGGCAGTTAAATAGCTTAATTAGCATGTACTAGTACTAAAATGTTTTTATTACACTATCCTCTGATCGAATATCATCGTGTAATTTACTTTAATCGGGATATAGTGAATGATTTCTAATTGGTTGATGGAGTAACTTTACACTCGTAAATACGTGGATAATTGAATTTGGTAGGCGAAGCTAAGATTAGATTGTAAACAAGCTAAAAATTAGAATTTAGTGACTATATGAGAAAGTTTCTACAAATGCATAAACTGATTTTAATCTATTAAGAAGCTAATTTCAATTTTTCTTCTTTTCTTTTGCTCTAGAAGTTCTTATATAAAAACTAGTAAAAAACAATTGTGGCACTGAGCTTGTTTGAAATTTATCCTTTTACAGGGTGAGTTGCAGATCTGGCATGTGTACAAACCCTTTGCATGTCACATCGTCGCAGTTAATTGCAAGTGAAATCTTTCCTGCTGTTGTGGTGAAGGGCCTTCTGTACCCAGGGGCTGCAGTGAACGGCCTCATCCACAACATGACTGTTCCAAGTTGGGACAGTTTGTTGGACTTGTATAATTTGACCAGTGTGAAGGAAGCTTCTGCAGTAACTGATCTTCAACGCTTGGAGGTTAGACAATTTAATCACCCTACACCTTTTGTCTTTTGGTTGTTGAGGTATCTTGTTTTGGCTTAAAAGTTAAATTAAATCTACTTTCTCATTTTCTGGAGTTGTTTGTTCTTGCCAGTTGTGACCATCTTTTCTAATTTGAGCGTTACTCTTGTCAAGGATTTTTGGTGGGCTTTGTTAATATTTACTATTGAAATACTGATGTCTTTGCTAAGTTGAACACTAAATAAAAGTTGATTATTAGATTTCAAGTTTTAGTTACCATCCAAGGAAGATGAAAAAAACTCTGGCTAAAGAGAACACTTTGTTGATAAATTAAAGAGGCATTATTACTAAAAGTCATGTAAAATGTGTGCCGTCATTGTTCTTGCTATTCTTGTCTATTAGCAAATTGTTATATCTTCATCTGCCTTGTGGATTTATCAATTGATTTCATTGTAGTACATGGGTCCATTTTCCATTGGGTTTCTGTTTTTATGTTTGTTTTGATACTTTTAGGTCCTAAAAGTCACATTAAATGTGCTCCATAATCGATCCTTGTTACTCTTGTCTATTTGCAATTTGATATACCTTCATATGCTGTGTGGATTTTTTTATTATTTGATTTGTATCCCAATTCCATTTCCATTAGGTTTCTGTTTCTATGCTTCTGTTGATACTTTTCATCTAAATATACATCAATTGTTTTCCAGGTTCTTGCGGGAAGCTATTTCTTAGTGGCAGGAGCACTTGTGGGTCTTTTGAAACCTGGAAGAATGAGCATGTTTGGTAACCTTCTTATAATTTGGGGATTGGTCAAAGAAGGGATTTTAGGAAAACCAGTAAATTCTGATCCTTCAAAAGCTGTGTACGTCTACCCAACAATGGTGATTGCTTTGTTATGTGCTTTCTCGTCCGTTAAGTATGATGTGAAGAAGGCTGTTAGGTCAGCCCCTGTCAGGTCGTCTGCAAAACCGCTTCAGAGATCATCCAAGTCTAAGCTGAAATAGGCGATTCTCATGTTGACAAGTTAAAATCGTACGCTTTCCACCAAATTCATTTTGGAACTTTTAGTTCAGTTTTTCCAGAATCATTACTCTTTTTGCTATAACCCTTTTAATTGATTGAGCTTGTTGATCCGTAGATGGGAAAGAGGCTTAGCAACTTATTCATAAATATAGATATCAGTCAACTGATTCAAGTGTTTGTTTTATTTGAATAAATAACTAATGATGTGATTTTTTAGTGTCTTTTCTGCGAATAGTTTGTTGTACGAGTGGATATAGGAAAAAATGTCTTAAGAGAATTGTAGTTGTAGTTTTTGAAAAAGAGATACAGAATTCTTCCAAAGATTTGTTTGATCTCGTGATGCCATAAATTTCAATTCCTTGCAGCATTTTGGTAATTCCATTTCATGTGTTTCTGTTTGTATATGAAAGTGAAGTGATATATTTTTGCAAACCAGAGGCGTGAACATGAACAACCAAAATAACTAAAGTGGAAGCACATAAAAGGAACGAATTACAATTTGGTAACTTTGAAGCCACCCCACCAAATATTTCGGGTTTGTTCCCATGGAAAACGTATAGCTACATAAAATTTACTTATATAATCTCACATAGTAAAACACAAATGTTTTTGTTTTTTATTTGATGAGGATCACGAGTTATGACATACAGAAGTTTTATGGTATTTAAAATTTTTCCAAGAAATATCAGATTGTCCAAGTGAAAAACAAATACAATCAGTAATTTAAATCCAAGTTTAGAAGAAAGTCATGTCCTACACTCGAGGGTTATCTCTAAATTAAGTATACTTCTCAATAGAAATCAAAGCCAAATGTGAACTGCAGCTTGAAGATTGCATTTAATCTTCGATAGCAGATATAATATAATAAATATCTCATCTACAGATACTCTAGCACAGAAGCAAAAGGAATCACAAATAGAATTATAAAAATCACCTGCTAGAAAATAAAAATGAAAAGTAGCTGAACAAACAAAAACAAGAAGACAATGATGGCCTTAAATTTAATGAATTTGGGTAAATAATTGAAAAGAAAAAGAATATAAAAAACATACAGAGGATGATGATATTTTCTAAGGCACATGGATTGCTTCCTTTTGTGTGTGTATGTGTGCAAATATCATAACAAATAGTACTGAATATTCTCCAGGACAAGCATCAACTTGGCATCCTCCTGTTTCCAGTACATATTTTTGTTGTTTTATGATTAAACGATAAAATAGATGCATAAACATATCAGCAACAGGCAACTAATTATGTAGTAGTTTTTGTATTCAGTGTATTGTGGAATACCACATTAAGTTCAAGGAAAGAGAAACTTGAGGTTGTTGGAGTTTAACAATTCCTCCACCTTTTTTGAGAATATTTCCTCAGCAACTAATAATAATAATAATTGAAAAAATTCACAAATTAGCTAAATAATAATACAAATTAGTTATTTCTTATAAAAAAAACGGAAGAAGTACTAGTTTTTAATAAATAATACAACAACTGTTGTAATTTAATAGCAAACAGCTATCAACATTTTCTAGTGGATACATAAAAAAAAGTCGGAATTTAACTTGAAATATGTAAAACTGATGAGTATTAATATATACAAAAATTTAATATTATTTTAATCTAAATTTTCAGGTATTTTTCTTTTTATATTATTCACTTCACTCATTTTCACTATTTGACACTTCTAACTATAAAATTAAATTTGGACGAATCTTGTTATCTTTATTATTCTCTTGCTAGAGTGACGGTAAGAGCTGCTGTAAATGCCAGTAAGTGGAATAGTGAACTTGATTTGTGATGTGTATGTGTATCACACAGACATCCGAAAATAATTAAATAGGATTTATATATTTTAATTTTTTATGCACATGAAAGTTAATTATCAGTGTGCTACGTAATTTTTATTATGTTAATTCTCACTAAGAAGTTTACTTCTATTTAATGGCTGTTGCTTATCATTTAAGATAATCACCTAATATAAAATTTAAAATTCAACATTCTCCTTAGTTTCATATTTGCAAGCTAACGGATGTAGAAATCCAGTGGTTATAAACTTTAAATTTAGATATCTAGACGGCATTTTTATGTTTTATTAAAGTTTTTGGATAATATTTTTAGAAGTGAGTTATGAGTTTTAAATTTTTATGTCTAAAATGGTGTGTTGTAAATGGTGTCGAGATCAAGATTTAGAACTCATTTAAGTTTGCTTATGGATCTTGACATCTGAAAGGTTATTTATGTCAAATAAGTTTTTGGATGACCAAATTGAGAAGTGACATATTAATCCTGAACTTAATCAACCCTATTTAATTCTCAGAATGGCGGGCTAATATATATATATATATGGCAAATTCTTTATGCAACTTATAAATTGTGACCTACACCCATCCATCTTGAAATTGTCAAAATTGCCCTCCATTTCAGAATAAAAAATACATTTCAAAAAAGTAAATTCAGAATAGATTTTTGTATTCTGAAAAGTAAAGAAGAATAGAATTGGAAAATGAAAATTCTATTCTGAAAAACAATTCTGGAATAAAAAAATACAGTAGGAAAAAGAAATTTCAGAAAACAAAATTCAGAAATATATTTTAGAAAATAAATCTCAAAAATAAAAAAAAAATATTTCAGAAATAAAAATCCAATATATATTAAAAAAAAGAAATCCATAATATATATGGATTTTTACTCTCTTTTGTTTAAGGAAATCTTTGTCATTTCATATAAAAATCAGGCGCGTGTTCAAGTTTTGTGGGGGTGGAGGAAGTAATTGTCTACATATATTCTTGAGTTTGTCTTTGATATTGTTGATTAAACAACAGTATCTATTATCTAAATATTATTTTCATTAATACTTTTTTGTCTTTCTCTCTTGTTGTTTTACTTGCTCTATTTGATTCTTTTTATGATTTACGAAGCGAAGCATAAGATATAAAAATATATATAAGGTACTAAGGGAAACAAGTTTCGTACCTTACACTTTCTTCCTGCACCTCCATAGGTTCTTCTGTCACTCCATATCCAACGTGAAAATATCTTTTTTATCCTTCTTGTGTCATCCCCATAGAGGAGCTTTTGGATTATGTAATCCAAACACGCATTTGAAAAAAAACTTCAAGATTATGTAATTCGAAAGTTGAAAAAGACTTTTAGATTACATAATCCAGAAACTAATTATGCATATGAAAAAAAACTTCTGAATTATGTAATCGAAAACGAATTATAAATTTGAAAAAAAAAATTCAGATTATATAATCCAAAATATTACAGAGGGTATTTGGAAATATGAAAATTTAAGGAGGTGAAAGGAGAATATATGGAGGTGCAGGAAGAAAAAGCCGTATGTTAGAGGGCTGTGTGATCCAACCATTACTGAAGCATCATTGGATCATAAGCCCAAACGAAACACAGAGGCACCCATGGCTCAAACTTCTAACAGTATAGGTTTGCTTTGCATTGATTTGATGGTAGAGAACGAATGTTTTTGGAACTGTAGAGAACAAGTGTTAGCAACTGTAATTCGGTAAATAAAATGACGGAACTCAAAAATTGTCTATAAATATAACTGTTTTTAGCTTATCCCACACATTTTGCAACATTATTTATATACTTGAGTTCGAAAGAACTTATGAAAAAGAAGGACGCTGATATATACATATACAATGACGGTAAAACAAAATTTATTCTATTTTAATTCCATTTCTTAGTTCATTCTTTCATTTTACAGAAAATCTGTGTATTCTGGAAAGAAGCTTCTGTTTTACTCTTCTTCTGTCTATTTTTGTTTTCTACTCTTACCCAGTAAAAATGTTTTGACACCACTGTTCTAATTTGACATTCTTATTACAACCGTAAATAATAATAATATACCAAATCAAGTTGTTTAAATAAAATATAAATTAAATTATTAAATATAAAAATAATAAAATAAGTTGGAGTGAAAAGTTTTAGAAAACATCAACATGTCTACATCAGCTCGACTAGATGCCAGACTTTATTATATCATTATTCCACTAATGTGTGGGGTATCCAGTAACACATTTCTCAAAACAGTCAAGCTTCAGTAAAGATAAAGTACTAAAGTCATAATATTAATATACAGATATAAATAATATTTAAATAACTGATGATTGTTTCTAGGTTATGTTTTTCTCTTTTTTTTTTCTTCTCGTATTTGTCATTTTTTATTCATGGAGAAAGTAAATGTTATGTTTAAGTGTGATTAATATACTAAAAGAAAAACATACTTTATTTTTTATAATTATATTTATTATAGTGTTCGTAATGAATTATTGTATCATTACTAAAATGATATTAACTAATTTATGGTGTATCTTCTCATTTTATCTTCATACATTAATTTTATATTATTAATTAATTTTTAATATTGAATAAAGTGGTTCATTTAATCAGTGTTTTGAATTCCTCAACAATTACAGACAAATACATTTTATGTATATAAGTAAATGCAAACATCATCTTATAAACTGATTTTATGAGGTTAAGTTAGACAAATTCACTTTTTAACAAGGTTGGAGACTTAGAACTATTTAACCATTATATTTTTAGGTTAAATTTGTATTTTTCCTGTAAAGCAGAGTGGATGAAACTTCTGTGAAGGGAGTTGGAAATTGAATGGAAAGAGAGGATTTGTGTGATAGGTGGTATAATTTCCCTTCAGATGCAAAATTGATAGCAATAGTTTGTTGATTTTGGTATCAGAATCTAACCTTAGTAGAAGAAGGATGGGCGAGGATGGTGTTGTGAAGGCGATTAGGGCGATGCTGGAGGGAGCGAAGGTTCCAGTAACAGAGGAGTGTTGCATCTACAAAGTCCCCTTCGATATCCGAGAGCTGAACGAAGATGCCTACACTCCAAAGGTTGTTTCCATAGGCCCTTTTCACCACAATAGCCCTCGCCTCCACAACATGGAAAGACACAAACTCATGTACTGCAAGGCTTTTCTTGAACGATACAAGATAAGTTTGGAGAGCTGGGTGCAGTACATAGAAGGAGTGGAGCACAGATTTCGTAGCTGTTATTCAGAGACCCTTTACTTCACCAAGGAGGAGCTGGTGAGGATCATCTTTGTGGATTCTGGTTTTATATTTGAGCTGTTTTGGTGTACCTTTTACAATGAATGGTCTGGGAAAAACAACACCTTTCTCATGAAACCTTGGTTGACCACTAATATAAGATTAGATCTGTTGCTTCTTGAGAACCAACTTCCTTTTTTTCTTCTTCAAAACCTCTTCAATCTCTCCGTCGCCTCCACACCTATCCCTTCATTTCTTGAGTTAACTTTTGACTATTTCATCTATTACAATAGATCCAGATTGGCATATTCAAATGTTAGCATAAAGCACTTCACGGATCTGGTAAGAAAATTTCACCTGCAATACCCTTTGCAAACACGGATTGAGGCTGATGAATCAATAATACATTTTCCCAGTGCCACTGAGTTGTCAGAGGCAGGTGTGAAGTTTAAGGTGAACCTCCAAAGTGACTGCTTACTGGACTTGAGATTTTGTGGAGGGGTTCTTGAAATCCCGCAGCTGAAAGTGGAAGATTGGACTGAACGTTTGTTTCGGAACATGGTGGCTTTGGAGCAGTGTCATTATCCGGAAGAATCCTATATCACAGACTATGTTGCTGTGTTGGACTTTCTTGTTAACACCAGCAGAGATGTGGACTTGCTTGTTCGAAAGAGAGTGCTGGTTAACTGGCTAGGGGAGAGTGATTCTGTGGCTAACATGTTTAACAGTCTTTGGAAAAACATCACACATATAAATTTCAGTTCTCAGTACTTTGTTCTCTGCCGCGACTTGAATGCTTTTTGTGGAAACCCTTTGAACAAATTGCAGTCCACTCTGAGGCGGGATTATTGTAACACTCCTTGGCAAACTGCTGTTTCCATTGCTGGAATTCTTCTCCTTTTTCTCTCTTTGATTGAAACAGTTTGTTCTATCTTCCAAACATTGTAGCACCGAACAGTAAGACTTCTCAATTTTGATTCCTTTTCTCTGAAAATGTTTCGATGGTCTTCTTATCTTGATGTTCTAACAGATTCATTTAGTCCTTTGCTGATTTCTTCTTCAGGATGGGATGACGGAAATGCATGAAGTTCAGTGCTGTTCTACTAGTCTATGCTGAAAATTAAGATTTAATGTATTGCTTGGCTACAGCGATGTTGTTTTGTGGTTTTACTGCATCTAAACTGAAATCTACGGAAGAGCTTTTTCATTCTATACAATTAAAAGTTAGGAACATAGTTATATTTACAGTGGTTTGTCTTTCTAACAAGAACATCTAGAACATTAAAAACAACTAGAAGGGTAATGTGAGGTGATTTAAGAGTTATCAATAAAAAAAATCAATTTTATTTATGTTTTCATCCCATTTTTTTCCAATAAGTTATGTAAGTTTCACTTTAACCTTTTTCAGGGAGGTTTGAGTATTGACACATATAATCACACTAACTTGTGAGAGACAATCACATTAACTACTACTAAAAATGGCAAATTTTTATCTTATGTTCTTAAAATAAAAAATTAAAGGAAGAGTGTGGAAAGTTATATAAAAACTGTATATTAATATTAATTTAAAAATGATTTTATTTTTTAAGTAATTTAAAATAAAAAAAAATATTTTATTATATTAATAAAATGAGACATATTAAATAAGAGTAAAATTGAAAAGTATTTGTGTTAAAAAAAATAATTATAATGAGTAATCGACCTTTTAGGAATAAATATAAAATGTAAAACCATTATCATATAAGTCTAAAACAATTATCACATAAAAATAGAGAATCGTATGTAGAATTTGTAAATTCAAATATTACTCGTATGTAATAGGTATCTGATTAATAAAATATAACTCTTTTTAAAATGTTTTTCTTCCCTTTTATCTTGTTTATTTATTTTCTCTACAAATCAGATATATAAAATTAATAAAATATATTAACTATTAGTAAAGTGGTTATTATTTTCCTTTTTCTTTAATTTTTAGTTTATAAATCAGTTTGGAAAATAATTTCCTGATGTATTTTGTTACTCTAAATAAATATACTTTTACGTTAAAATTTTGGTGTAGAAATTTAAAACTTCAGAAGCAAAGCACATGTTGCTTCTGCAAATTCAGTTTTCGAAATTAAGTTTACCCTAAACTTGAGTTTGTCAACTTCAATCTGAACATGCACTTAGGAATTAGATTTGTCTATATATTTTTAGAATTAACAATGCATAATTATACCAGTTCATGATGATGTTTGAAAAAAAAAGCTTTAAGTTAACTTTTTAACTTTTATTTTATATCTTTTGAGTTAGTCAGTACTTTTCCATAAGTGGGGTGAGTTGGGTATGTCTGCCATCCCACTTTTTCTCAGTGGATAGAATATTTTCATTTAAAGAGAATTAAGTAAATTAATTGTTTCTCATATACTATTTTAATATTTATTTAATATTACTTTTAATTTTTCTAAAAAAATATCAAATTATAGTAAAATTCAATAAGTAAAAAGTGATATTCACGTAATATTTAGTCAACTGAGAATGTGAAGTTATCCTAAAATTACAGCAATAGGTAAAGGTAAATAAAAAAAGTTACATGTGTAATGTACAATGACTTAGTACAATTAACTACACCATACATATTCACAGATAAAAAATAAATCATAAAAACATCATTATAAGATTATTAAAAGCAAATTGCATCTACAACTTAACATGAGATTGATAAAAAAAGTTAGAACTAGTTAGATGACGTGAGTTCAATCCATGTTAATTAAAAAATAAATGATTTTATAAAAGGTTGTTTCTTTTGCACTCTAATAAATGTCATTCTTCATTTTATTATTTTAAAAAAAAAACAGTTTTACTCTTTTTAATAAATGATTTTTGAATTGTTCTTTTCAAAAAATATTTCCAAAACATATTTTTTGAAACGCATTTTATTAATTATAGATTTACCAATATGAAAATAAATAAAAAAATGTATTATGGAAAGGATATTCTGGAATAATTTATTTTTTTAATTTTCTATTTCGAAAATATTTTTTCTTACATAATCTCTATTTTGGAATCATATAAAACTATGAAAGGGTAATTTCGATATTTCAAAGAATGTAGGTGTAGGAAAAAAAATGTAGGGGTGCAAGAAGAAACTTCAAAGTTAAAAATGTTATTAGTTTGAGTGGATTTTGTCCATGCTAAGATGGCTAAAAAAATGGGATGTTTCTTCCTGCATCTCTAATTTTTTAAAATATCATGCTATTTATGTTTGAAAAGACACCTTTATGGGGTTTATAGGTTTCTGAAATGTGGATTCTGCGAAATTTATGAATTGGTAGATCCAAAATGTATTTTTTTAGCTTATGAATTGATAGATTTGGAATGCATTTTTTGACTTATGAGTTGGTAGATCCATAATGTATTTTTTGACTTATGGATTGGTGGATCCATAATGTATTTTTTGACTTTTGATGTTTGATGTTTGCAAAAGTTAAAAAATGCATTCCGGATCCGACAATCCATAAGTCAAAAAATACATTTCGGATTCACAAATCCATAAGTCAAAATAATGCATTCTAGATCCACCAATCCATAAATATCCTGGAACCCAATTTCCAAAAATGACAAGGCTAGTTTTGGTACTGAGTGTGGGACTGATCCTGTGTAGAATTATGTGGGGAATATTAGGAGGTGGAAGAGAGGAAACTTGGTCTATTACGGATGTGACTGATGAATGCAGTAATTTATTCTTGGCTTCGATATTCATCTGTCGGGTTTCGGTGGCCTCTATTTGAGCTTGCATAGCTGAGAGTCATTCTTTGATGACTTAGAAGATTTCCTCAAGATCTTTAGATTGAGGTTTGTGAGGCATGAGGAATGACGATAACACCAATGTTAGGCTTGCGCTACTGAATCCTTATGAAAGACACTATCTGGGTTAAGGGAAAACTTCATTCATATATTATTTATGGTTGGCATCACCTAAATAGGTGATGTTTGGGTTGATACACCTAGCTGGACCTGATTCTCTATTACAAACTTAAATTACTAAAACTAACATAACCTTTTAGACAATATAATCTTTCATCCATGTTGGTTGAGCCTTAATAGTTTTCTTTAAAGAAAGAGGAAAAATAGAAAAGATTTTACCTCTCATGTAAATTAGACACAAACGAAACACAAAATCTATTCTTTGCTCTGAAAAATGAGAAAAAAAATGGAAAAGAGATAAACTCATGGGTTTGTTTAAAAAAAATAGGATATCAACAGGATATCAACTCAACACAATGAAATTCTAGAATCGATCAAATTTATATAATTTTTAACATAATATTATTGTTGGATTATTCTAACTCAACCTTAAGTCATTGTTTAATTAAATAAAATAAGTCATATTTTATTTTTATTGAATGAAATTTTCTTTTAGTAATATTTTATTATAAAAGATGATAGTGTGGGCTTAACCACTCTAATCTTCGATAATCATTACCCGTCAGCTAATTCTCATACTTTTTTTAGTGATATAAGTATAAATTAATTATTTAGAAGTCTCAATAAAATTATAAGATTTTAACGGATGACTTGTGTCTACTTAATAATGTTTAAAAAACAATAGATGCATAAGTAAATTTACTGAGAGACATAAAATTTGTTGTGTAATTTACTCGAAATCTGAATAATTATTCCCTGACAAACATATAATTTCAAAACGGTTTTCGAAAAACTAAATTTAAAATTAAGTTGCAGAACTTCTTCACTTTATATATGCAATGTGCAAATTGGCTACTCATAAAAGATGGATGTCAATGTAAGCGGCACCATGAAAATTTATTTATTTTTAAATATAAATGCTTTTTTTTTTTGGTTTTAATATGGAACTTTGAAAGTATGATTTATTAATAGATAATAACTTATTTTTATTTTTCAAGCAAACTATGATAGAATTATAGACAGAAGAAACAAAAGCACATAACCTTTTTTTTTATGTTAAAAAATATTCATAAAATATCATATTAAAAATGTGAAAGCAATAGAGATTAGATATATGAAGAAAATAAAAATTCCTTAACGCTAGCACAACATGTACAATATTTTTGCACAACTATATCAATCGTGCATACGGTAGATAGAAAATAAATTATAAAAATATTATTATAAAACTATTAGAAACAATTGACTTTCTATTATCACTATCAATTAATATCAAATTGCAAATACTAAATAATAGTCTAACATATATAATTTAAAAATACAAATGCCTAAACTATTACTAACTGTTAAATCTGTACAACTTGACTAACACAAGAATAGCCTAATCAATGACTTAAGTATAAAAAAATGCACAATAAGGTGATATCAGATAAAAAGATGGATCAGAAAAAAAAATGTTAAATAATTGGATAAGTAGAAATGTAAAAAAAATATTATAAATTTGTTAGACTCATGTAACAACATTCTTCCTGGAGCAAGAATTTATACAGAAATGTTATTGTTGTTCATTCTTACTAACAATAATATTTTCCTAAACGAAATAGTTTTAAAAATTATTTTTTTCATTTCTTTTCACCAAACAATATATACTTTTATCCTATTTGTTTCCTTTTTTTTCCTACTTTTTCTTCTTATGTTTCCTTCATTTCAGCATGAAGGAAATTAAGAATTATTAATAAAATATTTCAAAAGTATTAACTTGTAAAGTTAGTCATAGAATTCACAAAATTAAGTTAAATACTCATTTTAACAATTTTCATATGTAAGTGATTTTTTTTTGTGTACATGATAAGATCACAAAATTAATGAAGATATAAAATCTATTTAAACAATTATAACTTGTTAATGTTTTTAGTAACATACATTATCTATCTTCTATTAAAAAAAATGGCCAATTGGTAAGATTATAATATCATGTGATTAAAAAATTGATCAATTGGTTCGTACTTAATTAGAGTTGACTAATCTAAAAAGTTCTTAAATATTTCACCATTAACAAGTTAAAAGCTTAACAAACACCTCACATACTATTTCATCTTTTCTCCTTTTTGAACTCTTTAATTTCACACTTTAACTTTGTTTTGGTTTATGTATATCTTTGAATGATGAACCACAGTGATTTTGTGGTGGATTTTGAGGAGATGCTGAAGGGGGCAGAGGCACCCGTAACTGATGAGTGTTGCATCTACAGAGTGCCCTATTGTATTCGTAGACTCAAGGAAGATGCCTACACCCCAACAGTTGTTTCTATAGGTCCTTTTCACCATAATCGCCACCCTCGTCTCCACACCATGGAAAGACACAAACTCATGTATTGCAAAGCCTTTCTTGAACGAACACAAACAAGTTTGGAGAGGTGGATCCATTACGTAGAAGGAGCGCAGCTTCAATTTCGTCGTTGTTATTCAGAAGCAATTGAGTTCAACAAAGAGGAACTGGTCAAGATCATTCTTGTGGATTGCGGCTTTATACTTGAGCTCTTTTGGAGATACCATGATGATAACAAGTCTCAGGATGATACG
>Ga0123342_1001605_pt1 | contig 38016 bp, 20 predicted proteins | sample Turbeawhitnodule_FD_89960 | JGI IMG/M metagenome (GOLD analysis project Ga0123342, IMG submission 89960) | Root nodule microbial communities of legume samples collected from Mexico - Turtle bean Mexico white nodule | ecosystem: Host-associated > Plants > Roots > Nodule | place: Mexico: Nepantla...
AATAGTGTTTAGGAAGGTGATAAAGAGGGAAACCTAAGACACCTCTTTTGTATAGCACCTATAGGCATTAGTTTTAGGAAAAGTCTAGAAGGTGTCTCTTCACTCTCCATTTAGGCGCTAGAATTGGAAGAGTTTAGAAGGCTACCTTAGAAAGCTTCTCTTGTAAACTTCTTTTGTAAAAGGTGACCGGTCTTCCTCCCTATAAAAGGAAGACTTGGGTCTTTGAAATAATAAGATTGATTTTTGAGAGTAAAGAACCTCTACCAATTTGGTGAGTGAGTGAGAGAGACTTGTGTGAATTCTCAAGTGGCGGCAACAACACTCATCTTGAAGCCAACCATCCTTCAAGTGACGTTCACATTCCAAGAGCTTCATCCAAATAAGTCCATTTTTCCTTCATTCCAATTACCCATTTTTGTTCTACTTGTTTGTTTTCACTTTCAATCGATGCAATCTCTTCCTTATGATGTCCTCTTTCATTTGTTGCACTTATATTCAATTTTAATCAGTGCAAATTGGTTGTTCTTGCTTTTTTGGTCACGTCCTCCATGGGTATAAATGCTATATGTTGTGTTCTTGAGTTTCTATCCATGGGTTTGTTGTTCAAAATGGGTTTCTATGTGAGTTTGGTTTGATTTTTGTGTTTTGGTGAGTTCTTGAATGTTAAAAACATTGATCCAATTCTTAAAAAGTGCTTAATCATATTCCAACTCTTGTTGAATCCATATCATACCTCTATCATGTTATTGGAATCATATCATTTGAGCCCCAGATTCGTCCCACAGGATTGGCAATAAATTTTTTATTCATCACTGCCAAGCTTGAAAGGAAGGTTTGTTTGTGTGTGAAACTGTTTTATTTTTTTCTTAGGTGAATACTCATCCGTTTGACCGGATTTTTTTCGCGTTTTGTCCCAAATTATGTTGAGATTCTTACGTGCAATTTCAGGAAAAAATTATTTTGGGAGAACTTTTCATAAATTTTGTGCAAACCAAGACTATCATTTACCGAAACTTGTGAAATTTCGCCCTACTTTCTGCAATTTTTTTTCTTGGTACTTATTGCGTTGAAAAATTTCGAGAAAAATTACACAAGTACTTTCATATGTTGTTTGCACACAGCTAAGGAGGCAAGTCCATGAAATAATCACAAAAAGGAGATATGGGGAAGAAAAGTCAGGACGTTTTGATTTTGGAAAACCGGTTTCTTTCACCCTCAGTCTGGGACTTACTACGCCTTATTCCTTGGGTCTTTTGGTCTGAAATTTTTACCAAACATTTGTCATTGTGTGTGTTGAGTTTTGGCTTAGTTTTGAGCCCCGAATTCAGCCCACAAGATTTGCAATAAGTTTTTATTAATCACTGTTAGGGTTGAAAGGAAGGTTCGTTTGTGTGTGAAACTGTTTGGCTCTCTTCTTTGGTGAATACTCATCCGTTTGACGTGAAATCTGTCGCATTTTGTCCCAAATTCAATCGAGATTTTTACGTGGAATTTCAACAAAAAATTATTTCGGAAGTATTTTTCAAAAGAAATTTGCAAACTAAGACTATCCCTACGAAAATTTGTCACGAAATTTATTTATTTTAATAACTTTTTTTAATATTATTAATATCAAAGGATTGGATGTTGATGCCCAAACAGATTATTAATTCATAAATTGAATTTCATTAAATTTATATTTTTAATTGATAAAAGTTAAATTTTTTATTCAATTTATCATAACCCAAAATAAAATTTATCCCATGATGCAGTTTATGACCCTCCTACATAAATCAAAGTAATTTTTTAAAGTAAAAACTGAATGTTCTTTAAGCTTATTGTCTGGTCAGTGAAGAACAAAGCAATTTCAGAAGCAAGAGACACATGCATGGACAGAGGCAAGTTCAGAAGCAAGAGAGACACATGCATGGAGAGGGTGATGTGTGTAGTTGTTAATGTCAGAGTCAACCCTTTTTCCTGTTTTGGAAATTGCTTAAGAACCAACACCAGTTTCATGAGCACTTGGAACCCAACAAATTTTGGTGACCACGTGCCATCACTTTTTCTGAATTTTCCTCTCTCTTATTGGACAAATTTCATACCATTAAAAGCACACCATTTGTGAGATTCTTCTAACATGGAAAAAGACATGCACTACATCTTTTCACTCATTTCTATACACTTCCAAATAACACCACAATCCGTTGAAAATAATTCAGAAGCTCTTTAACACAATTCCACATACAACAGCTACTTTATTCAGAAGCTTAAACACCAGTTAGAGGTATTTCATTTGTCACTACTACTATATATGAATAACTTGATCATTCCCTTTATTTTCTGTAACCCTTTTTTGTTTCAAGTGTTTGATGATGAGTAGAATGAGTCTTGGTTAGCCACACATGATGGAGATTCAAACCCATGATTAATCAGCAGATCGTCTAGCACAAATTCAAGTAAATTTGGATCATCTTCACCTGCATAGTCGTAGCCAAACCATTCTGTATGTTTGTTCTGCTGTGCTAATGAAGCTGCATTCAAAACTGGCATTGAAACTTCCTTGGAGGGTGGTGCACTATAACTGCTCCCCCCAGTATCAAATGCTTCCAATTCCTGAGGCATTGGAAGAGGAACTGAAATTGGTGTTTGTTCCAGATCAAAAGTATTGTAGGGGTCAAACCAAGCTGAGTTCTGTTTCTGATTCAAGAGAGAGGCTTCAACTTGAGGTTGAGTAGCAAAACATGAGAATTGGTGAGAGGAACTAGTATTGCTGAGAGTGCCATTGTTGTAGCTTGTGGCAACAGTGTTTTCTGCCAAGAACTTTTTCTTTAGCTTGGTGTTCCAGTGATTTTTGACATCATTGTCTGTTCTCCCTGGGAGTTGAGCTGCTATAAGGGACCACCTGAAGCCAAATTCACACATTCAATAATACATATCATGCACTTAACTTTATGGTATATATATCTTCACATATAAAAGATAATGATATGAACTTGCCTGCTTCCTATTGTGCCATAAAGGGTACAGATGATTTTGTCTTCCTCTTCAGTGAAACCTCCAAGCTTAATATGAGGCCTCAGATAGTTCAGCCATCTTAGACGACAGCTCTTTCCACAACGCTTCAGCCCTGAAAGAGAATACATCTTATAAAGTGCAGTTAAGGCAAAATTCTTAATGTAAGGTATGATGTTTGAAAAGCAGATAAGTTAACATCATCCAAATAGACTTTAAGAACTGATGAATATTGTTAAGAAGTATACTTTAAATTCTAACTTAACCTCCTAAAATCGAGGTGTTTTTCTTGTTTACACTTTTACTTAGGTGAATTTTATTTTGTCCGATAAGTTTTTTTAACGTGTGTTCTCAGAGATTTAGTTAGGTCTTCCTTAGTCGAGAAGTTCGTGTTCTCGACAGATATCTTAATCTCTTCAACAAACAAATATATCAGTATGAAAGTAATAATAACTGATAACACAATGAGTGATGATTGATGAACAAAGAAACCTGCTTTCTTGGGGAGAGCAATCCAATTACCACCTGTGCCATGTTTCTCAAGGAAGTTTTTGAGGGTGACATCTTCATCGGGAGACCATGGCCCTCTTTTGACGAGGGATTTGTCACAGCATGGAGCCCTTCCCATGGCCTACACTTGGCCACTGAACTGAATATAGCAGCAGGAATGATGAACAACAAAGAGAAAAAAGATTGAGAGAAAGTGAATATATTTGGTGCAAATGGCTTAGAGAAGATGTGGTTATAAAAACACATTGACATGGATTGCAACTTTTGAATGCTTGACTTTGTCTCACTCCCTAACTGACTTGGCTCTTTGCTTTGTTTCCATTTTGGTTATCTTATACCTGCCCCTCTCTTCTCACTGTATGTATTTGGAACAATGGTAAACTCTGAAGAAAGAAGCAGTCAATAATGAGGCATCAATAACTTCAAGTACAATTGTCATGTACACAAACACATATATACTTTTTTTTTCTTCTTATCATTATCACTCACTTAACCATATATCATGTCTCATTCTCACCACTTATACATCTAAGCAAGGATGACAAAGTGGTTCGGATTCGACATTATCTACTAGTATCATTCAAACGGATTGTATCAACTTTTTAAACTTATTAGTCTGTTTTGTTTAACCCGTTAGTCCATTATTCGTTATTTTTATAGTTAGCTATGAATTTTAATTATCAATTTTAAAATTTAAATAATTGATAACTAAAACCTTGACACCCGTTAGATATATACTTTAAAAATTATTTATTAAAAATAAAAACTAATTTAGATATCAATTAATTTTTAAAATAATTTCTAATTTAGTAAAATTGTAAGTAATTATTTTTTGTCTCTAAAATTAATTTTTATTAATGATTTTCATAATAGTAAACTGTGACTATTTTTTAAAGTCTTAAAACAATTGATTTTCAAATCAAAATAAAAATTTTAAAATAATTTTTTTATATAAAATGTTTTTACAATCTTTATTTTTAAGTAATAATAAAGAAATTCATTGGTTATTACATTTATTCATATTTGAACTTACCTCATCCTCATCATGTGGGTCATTAATGATGCAAGATTTTTTATAACAATTATTTATTTATAAAAAAAATATATCAAATAAAGAATTGTGACGTTAATTTAATTATCCACGTTAAAATATTCACCTAAAAATTAATTATTCTCTTAATAAAAACTGGTTAAAACTCAAATAAAAATAAATATATTGTATGAGTTCTTTCCACAAATTTAATATCTTTAGTTGAGTGGTTGACGTAGTTGAACTTCTAAGTTTTATTATTACTTAAGTTGTACATAATAATAAGAAAAAACTCTACTCCGATAAAATATAAATGAGATCTAAATAGAAACTTACTTACGAGTATTAAGTTGAATTCAATTTTTTTAGTGGAATTGTTATGAAAATTAACAAGGGAAAATTCATTTAAAATCACATTAATTCCTGTTTTAACATGGTTTTCGGAAATCCAAAAACTTGAATTGCCTTTACTGATTTCAATCCTTTGAATAACTTAATTAAAATTGAGAGAAAAGTAATTAATAAAGTAAATATCATTTTTAGATGCAAGGTACATAAAGTGTTTTACTTCACTCAGAGTTTACACTACAAGAAAATCATGAAACTATTTAATCATAATAAAAACTAATTTAGAAACCAATTTTTTTTTTTAGTTTCTAAAATAGTTTCTATTTTAGTTTCTATTGTAACTAATTATTTTGGTATCTAAAAATTGATTTCTATTTCATGATTTTCTTGTAGTGTTACATAAGAATCTCGGAATGTGTTTTGGTTCGATCCATCGTTTACCGAAGTCGAATGACATAACTCATCCGATCGAATAAGAATACATATATATTCTTTAAAATATAATGGCTAATGCCAGAACCAACTAAGTAGGTGATGTTTGAGTTTAACTAGTAATTTTGGATTGTTCCTTGATAAATAGGTATGTTAAACATACTTAAGGAACATTTACCTTTTTCATAGCAAAAACTATGTTTAGTTTTTATTTTACCTGTACCCTTAGTTGAAGCCATCAAACACCATTATATTAACAAATTGCATTTTTATGTTTGTAGCCCAATAGAAAAATAAATTGTCAGTTTTCACCAAGACCCAACAATGTAACAGTGCAAAAGCTCAGGTCCAGATAGAATCAGCTTCTTGGCCCCTCAAAAAACCAAACTTTTTTTGCAATCTCTCTGAAAGTGAATCTGTGAAAGGAATTAAGCAATTTTTGCACATTTAGAAATGGAATTTTGAATTCCATTCAGGATGGAATAAATTGTAAATATGTTAGTGTGCTGTTGTTTATTCTTATGTTTTTTAAATCAAAAATCAAAATTTTTAATATGAGATAATATGAAATATCTTAATCTTTACTAAGACGTAATTTTTAATAATTGAGAATTGAATTTAGAAACTTCAAACACTTCATAAATGCAAATGAAAGTCAAAGAAGCATTTTACAGTGATTGTAACAGCATAAAAAGTAAATTGTGATCAGTGATAGGAATTATGAAGTATGATTGCATCAATCCAACTCGAACCATAGCAAAGAGGTGCTATCTTCTTTGTAGGATTCTGTCTTCTTGGATAGTGCCAACGACATTATTGATATTCTGTCTTAAGATAATTTGTGATGAATATAAACATGCATGCATCATATACATATACATATACAATAATATTACACAGTGCATGAAAGTGTTTTCAGTTTCATTATTGTATGGCAGTATTAGTCAATTCCATCACCATCTTATCCCCAAAATGCCACAACCTCTTTCATCTTGTCTGTTGTTTAATAATTTTCACAGTAACATTATTATATTCAAAACAAAGTTGTTGCAGCACAACCAACAGTTTTCCCTCTACTAAGGATGCTACCAAACTTCCACTTTGGCAATTATGTATAGACTCTTCAGACAGCGACGTGCTTGTTTACATTTATTCATTCTCACAACAAAAAATGTTTGTCACAAAACATTAATCAAAAAATTCAACTTATATGTTTTCGAATTCGAATAGAGTTAAAATCAAGAGAATAGTTGTCTTTTTTTCGATCGATCGGTCGATCTATCTCTGCTCCTTATCTTCTCAGAATAGCTTCACAACTCTCCCTTCACACCTCTCTTCCTTGCTTGTAAACTTCAAGTTTGGATGATATATACATGTAAAAGACACTCCAACGTTCAAGTAAGATCTCGGTATTCAGTATTCGGTGCAATTAGTGCACGATGATGATGTACCTTATTCTTTAAATCTATGACTAGTTATTTGATTATTAGGTTGAATTAGAGTTTTTGATAATGGTCAAAAATGTATTACTTAATGTTTAATCATTGTTTTGTCTTATTAACTCTCTTGTTAAGTTTAATGACTCTGAACGTGTTGGTTGACTCTGATCGGATGCTGAGATCTCTGAGATCTCCACCTTTCATTTGGATCCGACCTCTTCAAAATTCTCCTTCAAATCACCCACTTTTACTTTTCTAGATCATCCTGCAAATATTACGACCAAATCACACTTCAATTTCATATGAAACAATAATGTAATGAAAAAATGTGTATTCTAATGCATCACAAACACAACTCTTATCTGGTGTACCCTTTTCTTGATTCTGCATTACTGCATTGAAGACCATTGGAATTGTGCTACATGACAAAATTGAAGACCATTAATCGCCTTAACCTTGAGACAATAGCATTCCTCCTTCCTTTTTCCCGTGTTGTTTCATATTTGCTTGCAAACTTTCACAAACATGGCCTTTTAAGAACAAAACGACAAAAAAATGTTGTCTTCTATCGTTGATGACAATACATGCTACTACGAGTATTTACTATTATGTTCAGGATTGGCAGGCCTATTGCATAACACTCTAGAGTGCCTATAAAAAACATGGATAACATGTCTTTTTCTTTGTTTCATTGAAGAGAAAGTTTAGAAAACAAAGCAGAAGTTAAAACTTCAAAATTTTAATTGTACCGGTTGGGTTCAAACAACAGCCGGAAGTTTCAACAACCAGCCGGAAGTTTCAACACCCGGTCTAACACGGCTAAGTTTATTATGTTTAAACAAAAGATTAATCAGTGATCAAGCATTAGGAAATACACTTTTAATTATGATCTGAAATCGTAATTCGGCCCAATAACAAAGTGCTCATGATGATTATATAAATAGACACAGATTTCAATAAATAAGATACGTCATCATTCAGTACTAATATCACCGAATACCGAGATCTCACTAAAATGTTGGAGTGTCTTTTATAAGTATTATCCAAAGTTGGAGATCACGAGTACGAGAAGAAAATGAATAAAGGGAGAGTCCATTTAAAAAAAAAAGATAAACAGAGAGAAAAAGAAAGTTGGTTCCAACCCTAACACCAAAAACATTAATTTTTAATTTTTAATTTATTTTAACTTTTTTTCTCATTTTCTAATCTCATAATTTTCACCTCATTCCAAACACAAGATAAATGTTCTTAGAAATTATAAAGTTTTCACGTAAAACGCTAAAATAAAGAAAGAGGGGGACGAAAAGAAAAGTGAAAAAACATGGTTTGATTTTCTAATGAAAGATATGCACTCTTGACTGTAAAATTTATGAAATTTCATATTTTAGAAAATATCAAATCTCACTTAATTTATCTTTAATATTTTTTTTCTCACTGTACACTCCTTAAAGCAACCTCAATTTTCATTCTAATTTTCTTCTGTTTAACATTTTTTATTCTTTCATGTTCGTTTACCTCTATCCAAATGCAAACACCTAAAAAAATATTTCACTTTGTCTTCTTTTTTCTTCTATTCATGTCAAATTGTGAAATAAGGATTGTGATATGGTGTTACCCTTTAATTTAATTTACAAATGTGTCATCTTCAAGCTTAAGCACTATTGTATTGTCAATGCTTGACAATTTTGGATTTAATATTTATATATGTTCCCTAGTCAATTTCATGATCACAAATCTAAGATCCTTATCACTGCATTATACCCTTTCTTTTCAAACTACCTATTCATATCAAATTACTCATCTCACCTCTTACCATACTTAATTTATTCACAACACTTCCTCAACCCAGTGTCCATGAGTAGCTAGGACAATCTACTTAATTTATTACAATTTTTAATAAATAAATATGAATCATTTCAGGGGTGATTCAATCCTTATACATCTTGAACACTAAACAATCAACTCAACAAAACAAAAACGACATATCCTCTCAAGCAACAAAATAAACACCTGATGAACTTAAAACAAATCACTTATTTTTAATCGAAAACATACATATCAGAAGTTTAGACACCAATCTTAAAAGGTAAAATAGATTGGAAAAATTTTAGATTATGCTTGATCAATTTTTTAGATGTCAGGATGATCGTTCGGAATTTAGAATACTCAATATATAATGATTAAGTGTAATTTTAATAAATATGTACTTTGACATTATATTTATCAATCTATATACAAGAATGAGTTTAGTTTTCACGCTTTGAATCTTATGTTAACACAATTTCTATGATTAATTCTCATCTTCATTTGTAAACCTTAGATTAACTCATTAATTCTTATAGTAGTTTGTTATGTATGATTTTTCTTTAATCTTATATACTCAAAATATATTTGTTTGACTAAGTAGTTGATGGTAAGGGTGTGTTCTTTTTTTTCCTGTTCTGAAGCAAGAAAAGCATGTTACTGCCATGAATGTTAGGGACTTTGAGTGTGGTGTTTTATCCTGTAAGAAAGGGTGACACAGTGACATCATGAATGGAACCTCCCTAAAACTATCATCAATGGAGGCTCTTTGCAATTGGACAAAACTTCAAACAAAACTCACAAGTCACCATTTTCGTGTCAAAATGGGCTACCCCACCATTCTTCATTGGAATACATGCATTGACTAATATAAAAAATTTGTCATCTAAATATAACTGGATTATCATCTAATTTAAAAAACGATTGCTTATTCTTCTCATTTTTCTAATTTATTGTGAACAAAAATATTATAAATAAGGTGTATTAAATTTAAAATTCACTTTTTAATTTTAAATTGGAAAAAAATATAAAATATCTACTGATTTTAATAAAAAAAACTTCTTAAAAGAACGTGATTAATCATTTCATTAACATCTTCTCCTTCAATATATATACACACTCTACCAAAATACGGATTCAAATGGAGTATAATATCTTGAGATAATAGCTCAAATGCGATAATAATCTCAAATCCAATAATTACCTTTAATAATAATATTTAAATTCGATAATTGACCATAATAATAATACTCATTAACTCTTAGACTAAGACCCTAACAATAATACCTCTCGACATATTAATCCTAATATAATATCTCTAATTGACTATATCAATACTTATTAATCTTAGATAATTGATCCTAACAACAATAATACCTTTTTAGATATTAACCCTAATATAATACCTCTAATTGACTCTAACGAACGATAATTGACCATTGACCGTAACGATAATTGATCCTAACAACCTGAACAATAATACCTTGAATACGATAATTGATCTTAACGATAATTGATCTTAACAACCTGAATACGATAATTGATCCTAACGAATAATAATTATAATTGACGAACAGGACAATAATAACCTGAATACGATAATTGATCCTAACGATCCTTTATCTAACAGCAGCACAATAATCTCTTTAAAGGACCAAACTTGATAACAGCACAGGACCGAACTTAATAACAATAATATCTTGAATGCTCTGATTAGGATAATTCGTATAATGAACTAAATATGATATATAACAATAATATCTTGAATGCACGGATTACGATAAGATTATGATAATTCGTATAATGAGCTAAATATGATATATGATAATTGATCTAACGACCCTAATGAACAATAATACCGAACAATAATACATTGAACTTAAATCCGATAATTGATCTAACGAACAGCACAATAATCCCTTTAACCCTTTAACGGACCGGACTTGATATGGAAACATCTTTAATGGTTTATTTATATGAAGTGAAAGGAGTAAAAGTTAAAAGGGTAAATTTACCATTTATTTTGATCTCTTTTGTATTTGATTTTGGTTTATTTTGTATCCTAAACTTAGATATCCTGGTGTTTTGTTATGATCTTAATCTTTACCAAAAGGGCCTATACATCTTCTGCTAAGGCCATACTCAGAAGCTGTTCTTTTCCTAAATGAGCTTGCAGCCATTGTTAACTTCTAGTAGGCTTCACCATATCCATATCCTTCAATCACAATAATCTCCATTTCCATAAATTTAAACATTCCAAATCTAGTAAACTCATTATTTTGTTTCCCAAACATACCCCTTATCTCAAGCAACTATCAACCACAAAACAGATTTGTACCACAAAACAGTATTTTTCTTGTTTCCCATCTTCACTACACAAACTGAAGAGACCATGTTGCCACTGAGAAAAACAGATCAAATAAGATAAAATCTCCTTTACAAGCTGAAATGGAAAGAAAAGTGAATGAGAGCAAAACAATTTGGATAAGATATATAGATTACATAAGCAATTTGCATAACAAGATTGGACTTGGATCATCATCCTCCTAGATATTATACATTTGTACATGAATGAGATTAGCAGGTGAAAGCAATAACATCAAAAGACACACATGGTGATGATAATTCATAATTAACAATAATAGTAAGCTTCTAGCTATACAAAAGGTTATGGATACTTTGATTTAATCTCCCAAATCAATGCATATAGAACTCTTAAAACTCTTGATTTTCCAAGAAAAACTTCCCCCAAAAAAGAGATTCTCCCCTTCACTTCACTTCACTTCACTTCACCCATGCATGCCACCAAAATAAAATATTTACAGGAATCTTCTTCATTCTTCATTCTTCACTCTTCAATCACCCACCACAACAATCACTTCACAAGCTCCGAAACCCATTCAACATCCGGAGCCCCACTTCCATGACCCGAACCCGACCCTTCCAGAGAGTTTTCTTTGCTTAGCTTCTCAAACATCTTCGCCCTTATGCCCCTCCCAGACTCAACCCTCTCCATAACCGGCTCCTCCTCAACACTCTGCTCCCAAATATCCAAATAGTTCACCCCAGACCTCGCCGGTTGCTGTGTTGGAGTTGTCGGAAGACTACAAAACCCGGGTCGAAGCACTGAGCCTCTGGGTGACCCGTAACCGGGAGACCCGACCGAAACGTTTCGGTTATGAGGCATCGATTTCATCTTACCCAGCTGCAGATTTCGCAGAGAAGCCACCATCTCGTTCATGGATGGCGACAGAGGGGGAGACTCCGGCGGAGAAAGAGAGGCCGCCGGAGACGACATGAACGCCGTGGACTGTAGAATTTGTCTCATCGGAGAACCGTCGTAGGACTCCCCCGAGCTTCGAGGACTCTGCATCGGCACGAGGCGCAGCTGCTCCGGCGTGTGCGCAAAGAAGCAAACGCGACGGCGGCAACTGGTGCCGTCCTTGCAAGGCTGCGTGCGGTAGCGCGCGGGGTGCAGCCAGCACTCGAACACACCGTGCGCGAACTCGCACGTGTCACCTTTCTTGCAGCTCCCCTTGCGGAACTCAGGGCACGCCGCGCCGGAGTAGTGGAACTTGCGCGGGTCGCGGCGGCGCGCCTTCTCTCCGGGATGCGCGTACGGACACTCGGTCCAGTCGTGCGACCTGCCACGCGCGCATCGACGGATTTTGAACTCGTACATGCGAAAATGGTCGCAGGAGTACGCGTCCACCGGCGCGTCGGGCTGAGCCTCCGAGTCGGAGTCAGCGTCCGTTTCGTTCGCCGGAAGGTAGCGCTGCAGCGCCGTTAACGCTTCTTGAAGATAGTACGGAGAGTACTCAGCAGCATTGACGTCGTTAGTTAAAAACGCGGAGTACATCTCCGCCGTGGGATCATCGTGGGCTGGCCACGGTGGAACGTGGACCGTTGGATTTGATCGACGGTGCTCTCCGAGCATCATGTTTTGGATGATGTCTTTTGCTTACAGAAACTCCGGCAGGGTTAGCTTGGTTATAAACTGGCACTTAACTCGCGTTTGACCAGGGTTGGGTTGGGGGTAACCATGGTCGGGTTAAAAAAATCAATGAACTGCAATTTTCCACTGCGGTTAAAGTAAAGGGCGATTTTGAAATGACCGGGGTGGTTGCGTGATCTACGTGACAGACTGCTTCTTCGTTTGCCATGTATGTGGAGTGAAGTGTTATTCTGAGGGCACGTGGCGTGCGGTTATTGACTGTGATTTAGATTAATGAGCAAACTGTGTCGTGTTTCGTTTTTCGTCGTTTTGTGGGTCTCACGCCCCGGGTCTCCGGAAAGCGGTGGATACTGTAATATTACAGCAACCATAATAATAATAATAATAAATAAATAAAAAAAGAACAATAAATTTAGTTTGATAAATATGAAATCGATGATTAAATTAAGAATTTAATTAATGATATAAATTGAGTTACCTAATGATAAATAAAGAAAGCAGGGTTTTAATTGTTGTAGTGGTTGATGTAAATTAAAAATTAAAAAAAAAAAAGTTTTTGATCTTATGTCAAAATCATGTGAGAGTTGATGGCTATCTAATCCATTACATTGCATTGCTTGACTTTCATGTCACTATGTCACTGTTCATCATTTTAGCTCTTCGCCACACCCTTCTGCTTATCCTAACCGTCCCTTTTCTTTTCTCTCTTTTTTTTATTTATTTTCAAGACAATGACAACATAATCTAACCCTACAAAGTTTATAACTTATTGCACAAACCAATCTTCTGTAATTTCATTTTCATACATGCACCAATAAGGTCCATACTGAAGGCTCAACTTCAATTAAGGCCCATTGATATTACTAATATATTTAAGAAGAAAATTAATAAGACTAACCGAGTATTGATACGACTAAAACTATTATGCTTAAATAAAGAATTAATAAGATTAATCAGTAGTCAATTATTAGATAATACATTTTTAATTATTATCTAAATTTTTAATCAAACCTAATAATAAAGGTATATGATAATCATATAAGTAAACACAAATTTTAATAATCGGATACGTCATCATCCCATATTAATAACACCGAGTGTCGAACATCGAAATCTCACTTGAATGTCAGAGTATCTTTTACAGATATCATTTATGCTTGGAATTCACAAAAATGAGAAACAGAAACAACTAAAAGATAATACTGAAATTTTTTTAAGAAGAAAAAGAGACGAGTCAATCGAGAAGGAGTACAATCATTCTCTTGATTCCAAACTTCGTTAGAGAAGAATACTTAAACTCATACTCATCTATTGGATCTACCAATTAACTATTTTTTTCTACCTTTTTCTTTTGAAACGCTTCAATGTTCTCCAAAAATCCAGAGTAAGAAAAAGGATTTGAAGCAGCATGATTTGGCATGATGGAAAAGGACACGATGAAAGCATTTGAGAAACAGTGGAAGGTAATGAAAACATATCATTAGAGTTGTGTAGAGAATGTGCAGACCTGTAATATTCTACCTTTGTGCAGGACATGGTTAGTACGAACCACCCATTCCCTTCTCCAAACACACATTCTTTACCTTTTCAATCATAGATAGGGTTCCAAAGATTAGAACCAGAAACACCATCATCGACACGCTTCAAACTTATCAATTTACCAAAGTGCTTATGTACCTCTCAGTTTAAAACAAAATTATTAATTAAGCACAAGTGATTTTTTTAAGGTTGTGTGGTTATGCTATGAGAAAGGTTTGTGCTTTTATTATGGAGAAGCACTAAATAAGATGAAGAAAGAAAGTGAAAGAGGTGAAGTGGTAAATCCAACTCAAAATCAAAAACCCTAATGAGCCTTCTGAAAACGTCCATTTCAATTAACGTCAACATATTCCATCATGCTTGCAATATGTATGCTTTTGCTCGGAACCGCAAATTGTTCTGTCACACTTCCTTCAACATGACAATTAATGTTCCATTTCGATATTTCAGACATTTTTTTGATTGGAATAGAAAACCAGGTAAAATACATCTTATCACCGCATAAAGCTTTCATATACAAACCGCCAAATTAACCACATGCATGATTTGTTTATGTATTCTCTTAACACGATTAACTTAATTACTATACGAAAAGTCACTTACAATTTATAAATTAATCCAAAAACCTATTATGATATTGATGATTTTATAAATAGATATATCTATAAAAATGAAAGATAGGTATGGGTTGAAACTAAAATAACTATTATCTTCTATCTTGATCGGTCGGTTTCTCACTGCTTTCTCCCTTTTCAAAACAGCTTCACAATTCTTTCTTTGTGTTTTTATTCCTCGTTCTCGTATATTCAAAACTCAAATGAATTTTTTTATCAGCAATAATAAATAAATAAATTTAAATAATTTTAAAGATGATCCAACTCTTATAAAACATACTAAAACAATCATTCAACACAGAACCGACACACCAAAGGTTCAAGCTCAAATGGTACTTGCAAAAGGCACTCCAACACTCAAGTGAAATCTCGGAATTCGGAGTAGTAGTGCAAAACGATGGCGTGCCTTATTCTCAAAATTTGTGACTATTTATATGATTATCATAGGTACTTGTTATTGAGCCAGATTAAAATTTTAGATCATGATTAAGAAACCTAATGCTTAACCACAGTTTAAGTTTAATGATTTTGGTCGTATCGGTCGATTATGACCAGATGGCAAGACTCTCACCTATTGTACGAAGCCGACTAGTACACTCAACGACCTGAAATTGAAAACTAACGTATAACTTTTACAAATCAACCATTTACACTGACCAAAAATAACCCGAGATCAGGAGTAGTCGTGATTCAGAGAGTTTAAGGTAGGTCTTTTTTGTAAGTAGTTTGACTGTTCGAAATTGTTCCATGCATCTTAGTGAAGCACCAATATACCAAACATGAAGGATGGTCCATGAAGTTATTTAACTGCTCTATTCACAGTATGTTTACTGATGAAGCCAAAATAGTGTAGCATGAAATTAGTTTTTTACGTGTGATAATTATGAGTGAGTTATTGAGTTACGTAGTGATGTGGATGTCATGAAATGTTGGGACAACATTTGTGTTGGAGTTTTGTGGGTGGACCACATAAGATATCATGGATGGATTGCAGGACCTCATAGACAAGGCACTTGTTGGTAGAGTATCAAAATACCATTCATTACACTCATATATCTTGTGAACTGCCACTGCATACTATAATTCAATTCCTCTTTCACTTCCTCTTATAAATTTTCCCATCAACCACACCCAAACTCATTCAAGTCAAACACTCACTTCTAATTCTGGACATTGCAACCTTCCAATCATTAAACACACAAACAATTTACCATAATAGATGAATTCTTTTGATTTGGCTTATCATACCATTCCTTTTAATATTGAAGATTGATTTGGTTGTAAAGTCTCGTAGATCAGATGTTGAATAAGTTGATCTTGACCACTTTTAGTATAGAGGTTGAAATATCTCTAAAGTTTGTATAAAGGTTTTGATACTTCTGAAATATCTCATTTTATTTTATTTATTTTTTGTTGATAAAAAAAATACTGGGAAAAAATAGTTATAAACTATATAATTAAATTAATTCACCTATTTGTATACTTAAATAGATCTTATACTAAGTAAAATAAAAAAAAATATAGGTTTTATTTTATTAATAAAAAATGGAAGTAAATATCATTTAAATATCTTTTAAAAATTTAAAGAGAATACTTGACTATGATTGTTAAATTTAGTAAAAATTTAAAGGATCATGTGTGCTTCTTGTTTTTTTGTTTGTATAATAATGATTCTCTCTTTCTTCCATGTTACGTTCTTGATATTATATATTCCATCTTTATCTACTACTTTGGTTATCTTTGGTATTATTGATGTTGATATTAGGTTAGATTTTATGTTGGTGATAACATAGTTTTCACTTATTCATCATGCAGAAGTAGATAAACAATTAAGCTTTCACTATCATGGTTATGCTGAATAGGTAGATGAAGCGAACTTTGAAGACATTAATTATATGTTGGTAAATCATAAGTGAATAGGCCGGCAAAAGATTAGACACCTTCTAATTTTGAGCTGTTATAATTAGGATGCAGGTTATGCACCAAATGAAGGAACCTAGGTTAACAACATTGATTAAGAATGAGTTAAATTGATCCAATGTTGTTTGATTTTGATCCACTCATAGGATAAAACGGTTTTGTGGTTGATCTCCGTAGTTAATGAAAGAATTTAACTTTATACGTGGGATAGAAAATAATGAGGGAATAAGGGTTAGAAAGAAAACTAGATAGAGGAAAAACTTTGTATAAGGAAGAGGGATCATAGGAAAAGATAGACTAGTTAACTGTAAATCACTGTTTCTGGTTAAACTTGAAGACTACTGAATTGGAAACCACTATTTCTAGTTAAATTTGAAGACTACTGAAGTGAAAATTATTGTTTTTGGTTAAACTTTAGGTTGAGAAGCATTATTGTTGGAGATCTCACATTGACAAGAGATTATGACATTTCATAGTATATAAGTGGGTGTAAACCTCACCTTATTGTTGGTTTTATGAGATTGAATTAGATTTAAAGTTCACTTCTTCATATGGTATAAGAATCATTTCAAACTTATCATAATAACTGTTTATTGAACTTATCAGATTACTCGTTATCGGTCCATTATCCGATCACCCGTAATATATAGTCTTATACGAGTTGACAGTAAAGAATATAAAAAATCCTTTAGGTTTAGGTTGAATAATGATTGGTGTGACAGTGAAGAGAGGTAGGTGCAAACGTGGAGGATAACCCTAAAGTATTGAGAATTTTGCATGTGAAAAGGGAATGGTGTAGGGTAGTAGCAGTGAGGGGAGACAAAGCATGAAACAATGAAGGAGTGATTGTGTTGGATCTGAAAGAGTTGATAAGTTTGTGGCAGAGAGTCTGCAAAGGCTACACTTGGCGTTGTAGCGTTGCCCTAGATCGTCCTTTCCTTTAATACCTGTTGTAGGATTGTGCCACATGCATGTCCTTTCTTTCTCCTCTTACCCCATTCCTTTATTGCCTTACACGTTCCTCTTTCTACACAATTCTATCCACAATCCAAAAAATACTTTACCACTTTTGTCATCCACCCTCCATTTTCTTTTTCCTCTTTTTTTACCATAAATATCTCTCATCCCATCCTCTCCCCTTCATCTTCCCATATATGTCTTCCCATTCATCCCCTTCTCCCAAACTCTACCATTATGTAGCATCTTCAATACAATTTTCTTAGGTTGAGATTATCAACTTGTAAGTTTGATTGAGAAATTTAATAAATCTAACAAATCAACTCCAAACATTGATATTATCAATTTTAGAATTCGTTATTCGATAACGAGTAACTTAATAAATAGGATAAGTTTAAAATGATCTTGATACCATACAAAGAAGTGAATTTTAAGTTTAATAACTTCCTTACACCCACAAGCACCACAAACACATCTAGTCGAATCAAAATTTAAATTATATCAAACTATTACAAACCTGATGTCCAAAAACTTCTTACACAGAAAAGACAACAAACAGCAGAACACCTGTTATAAAACCTTTTTTCAGAAGTCTACCAATAAATCTTGCAACCTCTTAATTGTTTTTAATAAATTTCATATAAATCAACGATTCAACAAAAAGTTTATAAAGAAAAACTTTTAGTGTGACTCAATATCAAACTTTCAATTACACCAAATCATACTCACAAAATACAACTTTAGTAGAAAAAATAAAATAAAAATCGGTAACTCAAATCTGATATCACGTTAAAAAAAATCATTCAGTTAAAATGTATCTATACGGAAGTAAAAGTTATATATAATAATAAAAGAAAATTAAATAACTGGTTAAATAGAATATTTATAATATTAAAAACTAAATAACTAATTACATATAATAATATTTAGTTATATTTTATTTTAATGCATCATGTTTATTAAATACGATTTTAATTATACACGACTTCAATCTTGTTAAAAATTAAAAGTTAAAGTCATATAGAATACAACTTCTTCAAAAACAAAGTCATGCTTCCCAAACATGAATTATCCAATTTTATAAATAATATTAAAAATAGTGAATTGATCACTTTAACCCCTGAAAACCTGATTCTGATTACGCCATTGTAGAAAACTGTGAAGATAAACATAAAGATTTTAAAACAGTGTATGACGTTAAGGTGAAGGAAAACTATGACTTAAAACTTTGCGTTCAAAACATATTCAGCGTCAAATTTTTAATTCCTAAACGTCCAAATCAGTCATTCTTTTTTTATTTTTATATATCATGGAAAATGTATATTATATCAATTTTAATTTATATAAATAGATATAAAAAATTTATATTAATATAAATTTTTCCTATATAATATACGTAGAATTAATTTTTCAACTTCATTTTTTTTTAAGATATAATTATTGAAAGTTATTAGAAATTAATAAAATTATACCAACAATATGTATGAAACAAAACTAACATCTCTAACTGGTTTTATTAGCTAAAAATTTGGGAATTGAGTTGTTAATTGCCAATTTGAGTGTGGATTTATTTCGTGTGACATATTCTTCAAGTAAAATCCTATTTTTTAATTAAAAATAAAAAGTGTACCTACCCCCAAATATAATCCATATACATTCAACATGTTGACAATTTACTTTAATACATTTTAATATAAAATTAACCATCAATGAACATAATAATTCATAAATCATGTTTAAATATTATCTAAACATCTAAATCATGAATTCCTATAAATATATTACTATATGTAATCACTCAACTCTTCATACTTTTATTTTTATACTCACAAGTGTCAAATAATTTTTTTTAAATGAATTCTTTTTAATAGGGTATTACGATAAAAATATTATCAGAAAAATCATATATTTTCCTTAATATAAGCCCAACTTTTACATCAAAGAAAAAAAATCAATAAAACACTTCATTTATAATTATTTCTTGATCGATCAATTAAACTTGTTTTACTTTAAAAATTTTAAATTAACATATTAATTTATTTTTAAAAGTATAATCCACTGAAATTAATTGAAAATTATTAATAAAAATGAACTAGAGAAGATTTATTTCCAATTTAAGTTTTATTAAAAAGTGAGGGACACGTGGGCATTGACCTTCTGACACAATGTAGCATAAAAATCTTAAATCTTATTTCATTCAAACTCATATAAGGATGTGTCCCCCAACCCAACACAACACACGTGTCTCATCCATCTTTCACCGTACACGTGTATCACAATCTCTTCCCATCTCTTCACTCACTCTTTATTCCTCCTCTTCACATTTCCTCAATTTATTCTATATTCTCTAACATATAATTATAACATCATCTTCTTTTTCTTCTTACCTTTTAACAACTTCCATTTCAGCAAACCTTGTTTCAATTTGTGTGGACTAATTTTTACGTTGAATTATAAAAATAGAATTATAATTATAATTTGTATCAGTCGATCTGTATTATCGAGTCGAATCCATCGTCTAGTTTAAGTCGAACGAGACCATCACACCCAATCAAAAGACTGGTGAACTAATTAAAAGTTAAGCATTAAATAGTGTATTTTTAATTACAGATTAAATCATTAATCAAATCTAATAATAAAACAATAATTATATAAATAAGTACAGGTCTCAAATAATCAAATACGCGATCATCTAGTACTAAACACTGAACGTCGAGTGTCAAACTTTAACTTGATCATCGGAATGTTTTTTGTAAATATCATTCAAATATGGAGTTCAAGGATATGAAAAGGAAAAGAACGAAAGTTGTAAAAATTCATTCAAAAAAGAAAAAAAAAGTAAAATAGAAGCCAATCGATCGATGAATGGTTGAATAGTTTTTTGATTTTAACCTCATTCCAAAACATAGTTATTATTTTATTTCTATTTAAAAAATATATAGAGAGAGAAATAAAACAAATATGTCATAGGAAAAGTTTTTCTATTCTTCTAAGAAGCTGAAAGAAAAAGAAAAACTAAACTTCTCTCGTACTTTTGACTATTCAAATATCTTAAAAAACTTTTATAATTTTTACTTATTTTTTATTCTTTATTTTTTTTGTATTGTTTTCTATATCACTCTTTATTCAAACAAAAGCATTCTTCGCTAAAAACTATGTATGTCACCTTAGTTATCATTTTCATATGACATGTGTGTTCACGAAAAATACTTTTCATATTATAAATAAACAACAACAATCACTCTTCACACGACTTCTTCGGATACTATAAATATATATTGTTCGGCTAGAAAATATCATCCTCGATCAAAATAAGGCTTAGAATTTTTTTAAAAAAATAATTCAAGAAAATATAAAATGAAGAAATATGGTCTTTTATATAACTTAATCTAGAGAGAACATCACCAAAAAAATATTGACAAGAGAGAAATAAAAGGAAAAAAAAGTGTTGTTATATTGATAGAGAAAGTGATTTTTTGTTTAGTATGTTTGTAATTGTTTAAGTGTTATTTCTTTTTATTAAAATAAAGAAGATACTTTTTAAAAGGTTTTTCGACTTTTAAGTTAGTAGGTATTAGTTACAATAATAAATATTATAAAAAATGTTTTTTAAAATTAATTTTGGTTTTATTGGATAATATAAACTGATTAATTTATTAATTAATTTTTAATTGTTATTGACTTATTTATTATGTGATTGAAATAGTTTTGATTTATATATAATTTCAGTAGTATGCAAATATATAGAAAATATAATTGTACTTACGTGCTGTAAAATCAGAAATATCCTTGATTCAAAGGGATTATCAGTATTTTATAACGAACTTTAATTATCACAAATGTCAATCATGAAATTAACTATTAATTTAATGATTTATAATAGTTAAACGATTATTTATGAACCATAATGACTATCATAACATCAACATAAAAATAAAATTCATATTATTCAATACATTATATTTTTTTTTCCCTAGTAACTTAGTGTTTCTCAAATGTACCTCTCCATCTATTAAAAAACCGAGATAAAAATTCACTTGTGAAGAAATATCAAAATTCTTACTACCATATCCTCCAAACATATTCTCAATAAGAACAACAACTATTTAAATGAAAGGTGTCACTCACTCTTATATCCATAAAAAATATTTTATGATATATTATATTTTTAAGAAAATAAAATTTAAAAAGTTTAAAAACATTTGAATAAAAAAGGTTCTCAGAATTTTCTAAAACCCAACATGAATACATACACTCTCTATAGTATCTACAGGTACTACTAACTTTCAACTTCCACCATTTTTTTAATGCAGTTTATTTTGGCTTTCGTCAGTGTGAACTGATTATACTCACAACCCAGTAACATGTTCTTCTTTCCCTGCATTAACTAATTTTACTATAATTATTAAGATTAAAGAACATTATCGTTTTATTTTATTTTATTTTCACAAATGTAGAAAACTGTCTTTTTAATAATGGAAAAAAATGTCTGGTCAATATTAATAGAAAAGGACACTGATTCACCGCAATCAGGGGATAAATTTGTGGCCACAAGTATCTAGTGGTCAGAATTTAAGATCATTACTATATATAATGGTAATTAAAAAATTGATTGTGTGAAGTAACTTTGTAATTATGCTTTACAGATTTCAAAGAAAAAAAGGTCATTTGTTTTTTAAAATAAATATTATAAGTTATTTAAAATAACTTACAATTTTAATGAAATTTTTCGACTTTAAAAAATTAAAAAACTATAATAAAAGTACAATAATATAGGGAGTAAAAAAGCATTCAAAAAAGTGAAAAAAAAAAGTCACAGGTAATGATGAGTCAACAACTGTGTTTTGCCATGTGCAATGTCAAACAAAGAAAAAGTTTGAAGCTTAGCTTGTAAGGGGATTAAGGAAATATCAACATTGGAAAAATATAAAGGAAGGAAACACAATCATTAGTCATTTATATTTTGATACGGTATGCTTTTTAATTATTAGTAATTAATAAAAAATGTTAGATTTGAAGATGAAGCTAAATGAATATTGAAAACATAAGAAGCTAATAAAAATATAAAAAAAAAATCATTGTTGGATTTAAAATTTGATTAAATTGATATTATATTGGGCTTAGGAAGAAGTGGCCCATTAGAAATATGGCTCTTGAGTTCTTCATTTGGAGTTTACTTTTGCTGAGAATAAAAGTAATTATATAAGCATGTCTAGAAAATCTCATTCATAATAAAAATAATTATATAATAACTCTCAGGTAAACCGAATCCGATAATGTGGTAAAATGGATTTGAAGTTAATGAAAAAGATTTTATTTAATTCTTATAAAGAAGAAAAAACATTAATTATGGAGATTGATGTATATGCAAAATTTATAATCAATTTGGGAATATAGTTGTTAGGTCATGGGCCTGACCCGATAGTTGATCATTTATGGTTGTTTTCCGATATATGGATATAAAGTTACAAGAGAGCGCAAATCAAGGGATCTCAATCAATCAGTTTTAAACATTCAATTAAGACAGAATCATGATTAAAGGTGGAGAAGTTACAATTCAGTGTATATATACCAAATTATGCTCTACAGAAAGATCATATAATAAACAACATAGGGAGTACTCCAAACTTTTATTTTATATTATACTCATTATATTTTATACTCTTACTGACTTGAACGTCGGAATGTCATCACAAGAGGAGTCTCTACTTTTCAGAAGGGTTTGAATCACTAGAGTTTGAAGGGAGCTCTTCAATGTGTCAATCAACCTCAGCTAGAACAATAGCTAAAAACAAGACCAGATAAAAAAAAAAAGGGAAAACACTATCTTATATAAAAAAAGGTAAAAAATAACATGACAAAGGATAACATTATTAAAAAATATTCTTTCTCACTTAACTATATGGTCTACTCAAGATACATCTCTCTTATTTACAACAATAAGCATTTATAACAATAAGCATGTAATTAGTATCACATTAAGTTGAATATATGAGGAATTAATATATAATAATAATTATGGTATGGTGATGAAAGGAAGTTGTGAATTGGGGTGGTGTCAACGTTAGTGGGATTTAGAGGATCTTCTCAGCAGCCCACTGAAAGTCACTGTCATTCAATTTCAACCAAACACAAAATAAAGTAAATTATGAAACAACTCTTTCCAACATCATCGTTTATACTAAATGCATGCTGCTGCTGTTGCTGCATGTGCAATCTCTTTTCGCTTCCTCACACCATACAATATTCATACTTATCCTTTATTTCCAACAACACCTTAAATAAATTAGGGTTGTGGCCAAAGTTTATAAGGTACGAGGATGCGCTTTGTGCCACCCACTCTTTCATACATCCTCGTACATTTTTAACTTCTGTTTCTTTTGAGCTGCAACTACAGGATAATTTAATAATTATTAAGATTTAGACTTTAAAATTTACTCAGTTTTATAAAATTGATTTAAAATTGATTTTTTAATATAATAACAAAGTCATCTTGAATGTATTATAATAAAATTAATTGAAGTTATCAATCATCTTGTTCCAAACGAGAGTATTTGTGATCTCAAACCTAAAATATTTAGTTGGGTTCGGTTAAATTTTGAGAAGACTTCATATGCAGAAGATACTTTGACTAATAAGAGTATAAAAATATAGTATAAAACATGAGTTGAAAGTATTCTCTGTGTTGTTCGTATACTGTGAGTTGTCTTATTCTCCTTATATAGGGTAGTGCTCTCCTCTCCTCCTTTTCCTTGTATGGTCTTATTATTGGTTTAATTCAGTAATAAATGTTATCTCCTCCTATTTAAGACTAATTATCCGGGATTCCTTGATTTGTGCTGATACGGTATTAATGTCTTTAAATATAAAAAGCGGTAGGCGAGTTGTTCACATGTAATATGGACTCGATCCATGATGCTATACATTTGCTGTCAGATCACCCACAAATATATAGTCACACACGAGTTAGAGAGTTTCGATGTGAATAATTTTGTAGAACATCTCATATTGAATAGAGATAAAGACTTTTTGCAATATATAATATAAGTGTCTTTATAAACCGATTATAATATTTAATTAAACCTAAAATTTACTTCTTAATATTATTTCAACAAAATTTATTATGCCTCACCCAATCAAACTTTTATCCATTTTCTAGAAAAAAAAATTAAGTAATACTTTAAAAAGTAACCACTGTTTTGGGAGAAATAGGGATGACGAAAATAAAAACAGGGGAGATACTATTAAAATACCAACTTTTCTTTTAACTTTTCAATCCAGACAAAAATTTGAAAGAACTAAAAATTTGGCATTTTGTCCATTTCATTTCAAATAATTAATTAATATTTCTATGAATTAAAATTACTTTATTATTACTAAGATGTGTATCATTTGTGAATTATTACTTTCACTGATATAAATAGCAACTAATCTGTTTTTTTTTTTTTTATAATCTTTATGCGTGTGTGGTGAACAATAATAGGAATGACATTGCAGAAAATGAACTGAGTAATTATAATTTGATGTCCCTATCATAAATAGATGGTTTAAGCTTAATTACTTTGATTCTGTTACTCATAAAACGAACATGGGCAAAAAGGTGAGGAAGGTAGATGTGATATGTTCCCTTGTCCAAAGTGCTGCTAACAAACCACCTTAAACTTAGTAAACCTCAATGCTTCCAAACGCGACACATTCAACAACATACTAATCTAACTATAGTCTAAACACTCCAAACTAACAAATATTTTTCTTCATCAAAATTCTACTTAGCATCATCGACCAAACTCGATAATGTGTACTAATTCATCGTCATCAACTTTTATATTCAGAACATTAATATCGTATCAGGATAAATGGATTCCGAATAATCAATATTAAATATGAAACAACATTTATTATTGAATTAGATAATAACAAAATCATATATACAGGAGATATGGTGAAAATTTTAGTATATATAAAAAAATACATAAGAAAGAAAGACAGATTACACACCAACTAAAAGTTTCCATATTCTTGGTTACACCGAATGTTATAGGTTTCAGATCGTCAATACTCAATTTCCATTGCACAGTATCTTTGTTTGATTGTTGAGAAATTTACTAATGAGTATTAAGAAGTGGACTTTAAACTTAATTCAACCTTATAAAATAGACGATATCAACAAACCTTACTAGACTAAGCTCTAAAATGACTCTGATACCACATTAAAAAGTACAGTTTAATCTAACTTAACTTTATAAAATAAATTTTGTATTTATATATTATGAAATACTTGTATTTCTAATGAATGTGAATCTCTAAAGATGAGGTAGTTGCAAGAGGGGTTATAGATAACATAGAAAAAGTGGATATATGGGGCATAGTTTTGGGTTAAGAATGAAGTAAAGGTACCCAAATGCAGGTGAAAAGGGAAGAAAGAGATGAAGCATGTAGATTAGGGTTTGGTCGTGCAAGTAATATTATAATTGTTGAACATTATGGGTTCCACACTAACCAAGAACAGCATGTCATGGGTATGCAATGATCTTTTTTAGATTTGGCTTCTATTTTAAGATTAAAGCTATAATTCTAAAAGAGGGTTAGATCCTTATCCATTTCCTCAGGAAGCTGCTTGGTTAAAGCAAAAACTTTTCCTCTTTCTCGGTTTCCCATATCCCATACACAAAATATTCGGTCAGTGGGGTTGGGCTTGTGGGCCAGGCTTCAAAAAACACCAAAATAATATCATAGAAAATATCTATTTCACTCTTAATCTTTTGGATATGCAAATTTAGAACTGAAACGTACCTTTCGGACATGATTATTCACAACATATAACTGTCTTCTGAATGCTAAGATCCAAAAGTTTTTTTTTTTCATTTCAAATGCGAAAATCCGAAAAAGATAACAAGGAAAATTTAGGGTTTTTAAAGAAAATGATGAGTGCAAATCACAATTATGAGAATTAGCCTAATGATAATAGGGTTAAATTAATGGAAAGAGGAAACTAGAAAGTTGGTGTTGTTTCTATGGTTGGATAATAGATAGTGGGCTGGACCACACTAATAGGTTAGCCCATAATTTCCATAATTTGCATTATTTCAAAAAGCCCATGATAAAGCTAAATTCCTATTTCAGTGAGCTAGATTCTAAAAATGGATACCTTTTCAATAAGTATTCAAATATTCATTCACTGTACTGTCAAAGGCTACTTCATTTTCAAGTTATGAACATTTAAGGGTAGAGCTCTTAAGTAATCATTTGTCAAAAAATAGATCCATTTTCTGTTAAATAATGTAACGCATTCTGGATTTTACAATTCGAAAGATACTTCTAAATAGAAACTATAATGCATTACAATTTTAATTACACTATGGATTGTACAACATGGAAGATATTTTTGGATTTGAAATTACCTTTCAAATTGTACAATCCAAAATACGTATTATAGTAAGGAATGTTACGCATTGTACAGTTTGATATATATGAAAAAAATAAACGATTAGAAAAATGAATAATAAAAACACTACAAAACTTATCTCAACCATCAATATTCAGTACCACAAGCAATCAAGAGGAAGAAGAAGTCACCACAGTCTCCATAAAAACAAAACCCTAACATATACTCAGAATGATAGTGTTAGAATGAAAAATAATATGGAGGTGTAGGGAGAAGGTATGGAGGTGCAGGGAGAATGTGTCATTTCGCTTTCGGGCCCTTAGTTTGATATTCCCACCGAGATCATTTTTGTTCTCTTGAGTATGGGCCATTTGTATGGCCTAACCTTTTATCATTTCAAGGACGGTTGTTTTTTACATATGCACCACCATTTTTTCTTTTATTCGGCTGGTCCAACATTTTTGCTATTTGCCTGTACGTTTTTGTATCTATACCAATTTTTGAAGGCAGTTTCTTCCTGTACCCCTGCCTTTTTCTTCCTGCACCCCCATAAGGTTGCGCAAAGACTAAATTGTTCCTATATAAAACTGTACATTTATTTTTTTTATTCCGGATTATGAAATCCGGTAAATTTTCGGATTGACGCTTCCGGTAAAATTTCAGATTGACGTGTCCGGTAATCTCCTGGATTGGTGCTTTCAGTAGTACATGAATAACAGTGTTAATCCAAAATAAAAAAAATTCAAAACATCCATAATTGAAAAAAGCATTCCAGATCTTTCAATCCATAATTCAAAATATGCATTCCGAATTCAGAAATCCATAATTGAAAAAAATCATTCCAGATTCATCAATCCGTAACAAAAATTAGGCTTCTGGATTCAACAATCCGAAAATCAATAATTTATGCAAACTTTGCTTCCAGAACACCCCCGCATCCAGAAAGCAACATGATTCACTTCCAGATTGATGAATCCGTAACACACTCCCATATCCCGAATTCAAATAACAGGTGAAGGTCAGTTTCAGAATTTACAAAATTGTGGGGGTGCAGGAAGAAAAATGTAGGGATGCAGGAAGAAACTTCCTTTTTTGAAAGCCTCGGCCGTCAGGCTGGTACAGCATTTTATTATTTGCCACTTCCTTTTTCATGTTCGCACCTTCAGTTTTAAAAATATTCTTGGGCCATATATTTGGCCCAATGTTTCTTCTACCCGCTTTTTATATACACAACCACCGACAGTTGTTTTGTGAAAATTATAATCAAAATAAATGAAAAGATAATATTTGGCATTACCTCTTTTATACTTGTAGGACCAAACATCATCTTCTATTTATTATTTTAAAATAAAACCACAAATAAATATAATGGCTTAAGTATTTATATATGTGTACATCATCTTCTATTCAATACTTTTTTTTTTAAAATTATTAAATTATATTTTCTTTAAATAAAGTCATGGTAATAGTCAATAATTATCTTTGTTTTTTGTATGAAGCAAGCATGGATAAGATGCAACATTTTGGGACCTACAACAATTGTTTTACTAAATATTACTTTTATCCTCAAATCAAGTGCCCATATTCTTGGTCAATTATAAACTTATTTCTTTAATGCTTTATGATATTCCATCTTTTAATTTATAAGTTATATTTGTAAAGAATAATAAAAAATAATATATATTGAATAAAGTTAGAACACGTAGTTTGATAAAATAAAAGTATATAAAAAAACGTGAAACCCACAATATAAAACAATTTCACTCTCATAACAAAGCAAAAGCAAAGTAGGTATGCGTTTCATTGTGCTTATTTTTTTAAGTAAAAAATCATCCACGTTTTTATTAATTCCTGTCCTTATTTTCTAAGTAAACATTATTAAGTAGTCACGAATTCATATATTAATTAAATAATATATGAATTTATCATGTTAAGATTAATCTTTTAATAATATATTACTAATTTGCTATGATTTTTCTTATGAAAAATTATTCAATATATAAATGTGGATAGAAAATGTGATAAAAAAATTTATATCCATCATAAAAGTTTACTTTTGAAAGATAAAAATTACTAAAAAAACATTAAATAGAAGTCAATGTCAGTGATACTTTTTTTTTTTCAAAGATTGTTGGTTGTTTTAAAATTTAAAATTTTGATTTAAAGCATGAAATTTAACTAAAAAAATAGAAAAAAAAAATGTTGGTTAACTTTTATAGCCTATCCATTTCTATATATTTTTTTAAAACAGCAGACAAAAAAAGACCCACCAAAGTCACATAAGTTCCAAACACAACAAGTGGTAATTATAATAATGGAATTTGTTGCTTTCACGCAATTGTTAATGGAAGAATAATTTATGTGAAGAACTTTAACTTATAAGATAAAATCTAATAATTGAATACTTCAATCTTCATTTACATATATATCCATGCCTGTTTCAAGAAAATCCATTCTCATAATCATAAAAGTTCTTCTTTCTTTTCTAGTCTTTTCACTGAATATGGACGTGAATCCAGCAACTATTATTTCCAAGCCAACATCATTCTCGGTATGATATAAATTATAATTGCTTCAAAAATAAAAAATGATTTTTTTTTTAATAACCTATGTAGCACAGTGATAAGATACAAACAATGATACAGAGATACAGAGATACGTATAATCTCTAAAATATAGGATACGGAAACACAGATCTATATATTTTATATATGTATGATTTATAATGGATAATAAAGATTTATGTGCACAAATATGTTTCAGTTCTTTTTTGTAGAAATTCAACAAATATTTTTTGAATTTGAATGGTGTTCTACGAGTTTCTTATAAGTGTCGGGTCGATATCCAATACGTGTGTCCAATACACACCCTGTATAAAAGAGGTGTCTGAGGCTCAAAGTTAATACCTCATTCTTTATTAAATGCTAATGAACTTTTTTGCACCCTTTTAAATAAACATAGCATAATCATTAGTGCAGATTAATTAATAAGTTAATTAGTACTATGGTATTAATAGCTTTTAATTACTTTACAACACTAATCCTTGATATGATGTGGTTTGTGACATTCATCAGCCAAACCAAAACTGAGCTGAATTCCATTGTATCAATCACAGACGTCAGCATCATGATCAAGTTTTCTGCATAAATATCTTCGTCCTTGAATCTTGTTCAGCTCTCACCACACATGGATTCTCCTTTGCTATTACAATCAGAGGTTTTGCCCCACAAACACCAATGGCTTAAAATCATCTTCTGCGCCTTCGTGGCCACCACAAGTCAGTAGTTCTCTTTCTGATTCATTCACTTCAGATTTTTATATTTTTATTCATGGTATTTCGAGAAATTGTTTTTGCCATAAATTACGTGAAGATGTTGATTTCAATGGTTGAATTGAATGTTTGTTGAAGAAGTTCTCCCATGTCAGAGACCAGATTGAGATGAGCTTAGAATCAAAATATACAGCTACCCTTTTGCATCCCTTCACATGTTCACTGTGTTCATGCCAGGGAAAGTCAAAAGACAGCATTTTGTTTGGGTTGCATGATTACATAAATGAGTTTTGAAAAAAAGTAGGGTTCTTTTACTGATATTGAAAGATAAATTACTTTTGGAGATGGTTTCATCTTTTTCTGAGAATAAAGGATGCCATTTTTATTATTTGTTCTAAAAGAATTTTTTTTACCTATATTATAAGTATCAAAATTTAATTACTTTCTCATTATGATATTTTAAATTCATCACCCTGAAAAATAATTCATAGTTCTGCTCTTGGGTCTGTTATTGAGATTTCTGCTTAACAAAATTATTTGCTCTGTGTGACTGCACATGCTGCATTTGTCAGTAATTTGCTGCAGAATCCTAGTTCAGGACAAAACTCATGAAGTGTTTTTTTTTTATATATATATATATATATATGTATGTATGTATGTTACTTTTGTAATAATTATTTAAAAAAGTTGAATCTTATATAATTGTAATTGGTTGAGATTCCAAGAAGTTGGGAACCACCAAAACTGAGTTTGCAGAGGCAAATAATATGAAAAAAATAGTAAAGTCTCCTAATTTTTATAGAAGAAGATGGTGTAAACTAGTTGGAATGTAGTGTAGAATCTGGAAAAAGGTATACATAGTGAAATTCTTTGACAAACATCAGATTCACACTAACACAATTAGACTACCACTTTGAGGTTGATAAACCAAATCTGGTGATGCTGAGCACAATTTTTTGCAGTTGTTGGAGTAGTAGTGAAAGAGAACACTAGTTATGGAATAGTATCAGGAGCAGAAAAATATAATGAAGGGATGAGAAGCAGTAAGGGAGATATTGCAGAATCAGATGTGGGAGTTGTTGCAACTGATGATGCTCGATGTTCTGCAATTGGTGTTTCAGTGATTAAGCAGGGTGGACATGCTGTTGATGCTGCAGTGGCGGCTGCATTATGCATTGGTGTTGTTCTCTCAGTATCAAGTGGCATAGGGGGTGGCTCTTTCATGGTTGTTCGATCTTCTTCAACCTCCCAAACACAAGCTTTTGACATGAGAGAAACTGCTCCTGCAGCTGCTTCACAGGTTTGAAGTTAACTCTTTCTGCTAAACCATTAAAGTTTTGTTAAACCTCATGCTTGACATTATCAAAGCAATTGGACAAAATTAACATTTTCATCCACGGAAATCCACAACAGTGTAACTTATGCTTGAGTATATATACAAACAGAATATGTATGAGAAAAATCTGAAGGATAAGAGCTTAGGGGTATTGTCAATGGGAGTTCCTGGTGAATTAGCTGGCCTTCATGCAGCTTGGTTGAAGTATGGACGACTTCCATGGAAGACCTTATTCCAACCAGCAATAGAACTTGCTGAAAAAGGTTTTGTAGTGTCTCCTGCTCTTGGAAATTTCATAGTTACCGATGCCGAAAAGATATTGGATGATCCTGGGTTAAGAAAGCTATATGCACCCAAAGGAGCTTTGTTGAAAGAAGGGGATGTGTGTAAAAATGCTGAACTCGGTCTTACCTTGGAGATAGTTGCAGAGCAAGGGCCACAAGCTTTCTACAATGGTAGCATTGCTGAAAAGTTAGTGAAGGATGTCAAAGAAGCTGGTGGGATTTTAACAATGGAGGATTTACGCAATTACAAGCTGGAAATAGCAGATGCAATGACTCTGAATGTGATGGGATACACCATATATGGAATGCCACCTCCTTCTTCTGGAACACTTGCTCTTTCTCTGGTTTGTAAATTCCTGTTCTCTCTTTTCTGCATGCACTTCCATGTTGTTCTGTAGAAATTGAGACATCCTTTTTAACATCAATACAGAACTCTGCAGCAACTGTTTCTGGTGTCCTTTTGTTTTTGGTTATTAGTTGCATGTAAGTATGTTTTCTTAATTGTATGTGAATAGTTCTAGTTGCTCATTTCTCCATTTCTCCTTTTCTGATTGGTATTTTGTTCGGATGACTTGTTTGAATTTGATTTAAGCTAATTGCTTTTGTTAGTCTCTGGTTGGTTGGTTGCTTGTGAGATTGGGTTGGGTGTCACCTTTAGGTGTTTTTTTGTGTTCTTTGTTTGGTTTGTTAGTTATGTTGTTAAATATTGAAGTAGGTGTTTTCTGTGTTGTTTGTTTGGTTTGTTAGTTATGTTGTTAAATGTTGAAGTTGCGTTTGTTACTGTTTTGGTTTCCTTTGTTAAGTGGTGACTTATCTTCCTCTGTTACAGTGGATAGTTAGGTGATGTGTGTTTTATTTTCATGATTTGTATAAGGGTTTGACTAACTCTGATGCGGTTATATTTATTCATTTTTTTTTCTGATCCAAAAAAATTTTAAACAGGTTCTGAACATCTTGGACAGTTATGGAGATCCTGATGCTGCAAGGGGAAATCTTGGTGTACATCGTCTAATAGAAGCTCTGAAGTTCATGTTTGCTATTCGAATGAACTTGGGTGACCCTAACTTTGTTGAAAACATTGATGATACTATATCCAAAATGCTTTCTCCATCTTTTGCAAAGGAAATTCAGCAAAAGATTCTTGATAACACTACTTTCCCTCCAGAGTACTACATGAACAGGTGCGATCTACTACTGGAAATTTGAATGAAACCATTCCCTTTTGCAAGATGTGTTGAAAAATCACTAAGTTAACAAAAAGTTATTGATAACCATGTTGGGCAGGTGGAGTCAACTGAGAGATCATGGAACAAGTCATATGTGTATTGTTGATGCTGATAGAAATGCTGTATCACTAACATCAACTGTAAATTATCATTTTGGAGCTGGGTTTCGTTCTGTTTCTACTGGTATTTTGGTGAACAATGAGATGGATGATTTCTCTGCACCCACTGAAATAACCCCTGATAAACTGCCTCCAGCTCCAGCAAATTTCATTGAACCAAACAAAAGACCATTGTCTTCCATGACTCCTCTCATCATCACAAAGGTATTGCTTGCAATTTGCACTGTGAATTGAGAAATGTCACCACTACAACAAATTATACAACTTATAGAGAAATATGTGATGAAATAGAGAAGTAAACACAACAATAATGATACATTGGAAACCTTTTGTTCTAGTATACAATATGTGTATGATATGAAAAAAAAGAGTATTTTCGTCATTTAAAAAAAAAACTGAAATTTTAAACAAATAGATGGGGTTATAGACTGCTGTAAGTTTCTAAACACAATTCTAATCAAGAAAAAAAAATTACCTCTTTACATTTGGAGAGTAAGGATTCTTACACATGAACATTCCTCTTGCAGGATGATGAGTTGGTTGGGGTACTTGGAGGAAGTGGAGGAATGAACATTGCTCCAGCAGTGATTCAAATCTTTATTAATCATTTCATCTTGGGAATGAAACCCTTGGATGCAGTTATGAGCCCGAGGATCTATCACAAGGTTACTAACTAGTCTTTATTTAGATAGTTCCGAAGCCTAATCCAACCTCATAAAATCGACTTATGAGATAAGGTTTGCACTCACTTATAAAGAATTAAATGTCTTAGTCTCTAGTCCATATGGATCTCGAACACACACTCCTCACGTCGAAAGTGACCGCTCGTGCATGAGATAACATATTATGGGTGATCCGATGATAAGCCCAACAAATACACGCTAGTATAGGTTTGAAGTGACTCTGATACCATATTAAGATGTTGGAGATCCCACTTCGACTAGAGATTAGAGCATTCCATAGTATATAAGTGTGGATGCAAACCTCACCTATAAATCGATTTTATAAGATTGAGCTAGTTTTAAAGTGCACTTCATATTAGTATTTGAATCTAATTTGGATTTTTATCTCATGCAGCTAATACCAAATGTAGTTCGTTATGAGAATTTGACAGCACTGAATGGTGATCACATTCAGTTTTCGAAAGAAAGAAGGATTTTCCTAGAAGAAAGGGGTCATCAACTGAGTGAGTGTGAAGCACTAGCTGTCACTCAACTTGTGGTCCAAAATCTGAAGACCCCTGTTAAGATGAATAGGAAAATTGGTAAAAACATCAACTTACAATCCAAACATGGTACTCTTATTGCCGTAAGTGATCCTAGAAAGGGTGGATGTCCAGCTGCTGTTTAGTTATATCGATCAATTCAGCATCAAAATTGTACAACACAGACATTTCAGAACAAAATACAAATTTTTTAGGCATGGATCTATACCATGCCAGACAAAGAAAAAAGAAATTGATTAGCTTATCATTCTCCAAACCGTTGAAGACTTAATGGTACTCTGTTTTGCTATCATAATTCATATTGATAAGATAATTATATAAACATATACAAACCTTATCAAATTTTATAAAGTTGAGTAAAAGTTAAAATATATTATATCCAAAATCATGGTCACTAAAACTTGTGAAAATTCGCCCTACTTTCTGAAATTTTATTCTGGGTCCGTATTGCGCTGAAAAATTCACACAAACACCTTCATATGTTGTTTGCACCCAGGTAAGGAGGCACGTCCATAAACAAATCACAAAAAGAAGATACGGGGTAGAAAAGCTAGGCTGTTTCGTTTTCGGAAAACCGATTTTGTTCACTCTAGGTCTGGGACTTACTACGCCTTACTCCTTGGGTATTTTGGTCTGAATTACCAAACGTTCGTCACTGTGTCTACTGAGTTTTGGCGGAGATTTGAGCCCCAGATTCGTCCCACAAGATTGGCAATAAACTTTTTATTCATCACTCCCAGGGCTGAAAGGAAGGTTCGTCTGTGTGTGAAACTGTTTCATTCTTTTCGTGGGTGAATACTCATTCGTTTGACCTGAAATTTGTCGTGTTTTGTCCCAAATTCAGAGGAGATTCTTACGTGGAATTTCAGGTAAAAACTATTTCGGGAGAATTTTTCAGAAATTTTGTACAAACCAAGGCTATCCTACACCAAAACTTGTTAACTTTCGCCCTACTTTCTGATATTTTATTCTGGGTCCGTATTGCGCTGAAAATATTCACACAAGTACCTTTATATGTTGTTTGCACCCAGGTAAGGAGGCACGTCCATAAACAAATCACAGAAAGAAGATACGGGGTAGAAAAGCCAGGACATTTCGTTTTCGGAAAATCGGTTTTGTTCACTCTCGGTCTGGGACTTACTACGCCTTACTCCTTGGGTATTTTGGTCTGAAATTTTTACCAGATGTTCGTCACTGTGTCTACTGAGTTTTGGCTGAGATTTGAGCCCCAGATTCGTCCCAGGAGATTGACAATAAATTTTTTATTCATCACTGCCAGGGTTGAAAGGAAGGTTCGGCTCTGTGTGAAACTCTTTCATTCTTTTCGTGGGTGAATACTCATCCGTTTGACTTGAAATTTGTCGTGTTTTGTCCAAAATTCAGTGCATATTCTTTCGGGGAATTTCAGGAAAAAACTATTTCGTGAGAATTTTTTAGAAATTTTGTGCAAATCAAGGCTATCCCTCTACCAAAACTTGTGAAATTTCGCTCTAGTTTAAAATTTTTATTCTGGGTCCGTATTGCGTTGAAAAAATTCACACAAGTACCTTCATATGTTGTTTGCACCCAGGTAAGGAGGTACGTCCACAAACAAATCATAGAAAGAAGATACGGGGTTGAAAAGCCAGGACGTTTCATTTTCGGAAAACCGGTTTTGTTCACTCTCGGTCTGGGACTTACTACGCCTCACTCGATGGGTATTTTAGTCTGAAATTTTTACCAGACGTTCTTCACCATGTCTACTGAATTTTGGCTGAGATTTGAGTACCAGATTCGTCCCACAAGATTGACAATAAATTTTTTATTCATCACTGCTAGGACAGAAAGGAAGGTTCGTTTTTGTGTGAAACTGATTGATTTTTTTCGTGGGCGAATAGTCATCCGTTTGACCTGAAATTTGTCGCGTTTCGTCCCAAATTCAGTGGAGATTCTTACGTGGAATTTTAGGAAAAAACTATTTCTGGAAAATTTTTCAGAAATTTTGTGCAAACCAAGGCTATCCTCTACCAAAATTTGTGAAATTTGGCCCTACTTTCTGAAATTTTATTCTGGGTTCGTATTGCGCTGAAAATATTCACACAAGTACCTTTATATGTTGTTTGCACCCAGGGAAGGAGGCACGTCCATAAACAAATCACAGAAAGAAGATACGGGGTAGAAAAGCCAGGACGTTTCATTTTCGGAAAACCGGTTTTGTTCACTCTCGGTCTGGGACTTATTACGCCTTACTCCTTGGGTGGTCTGAAATTTTTACCAGACGTTCGTCATTTTGTCTACTGAGTTTTGGCTGAGATTTGAGCCCCAGATTCGTCCTTCAGGATTGGCAATAAATTTTTTATTCATCACTGCCAGGGCTGAAAGGAAGGTTCGTCTGTGTGTGAAACTGTTTCATTCTTTTCGTGAGTGAATACTCATCCGTTTGACATGAGATTTGTCGCGTTTTGTCCCAAATTCACTGGAGATTCTTATGTGGAATTTCAGGAAAAAATTATTTCGGGAGAATTTTTCAGAAATTTTGTGCAAACCAAGGCTATCCTCTACCAAAACTTGTGAAATTTCGCCTTACTTTCTGAAATTTTATTCTGGGTCCGTATTGCGCTGAAAATATTCAGACAAGTACCTTTATATGTTGTTTGCACCCAGAGAAGGGGGCACGTCCATAAACAAATCACAGAAAGAAGATACGGGGTAGAAAAGCCAGGACGTTTCCTTTTCGGAAAACCGGTTTTGTTCACTCTCGGTCTGGGACTTACTACGCCTTACTCCTTTGGTATTTTGGTCTGAAATTTTTACCAGACGTTCGTCACTGTTTCTACTCAGTTTTGGCTGAGATGTGAGCCCCAAATTCGTCCCACAGGATTGGCAATAAACTTTTTGTTCATCACTGCTAGGGCTGAAAGGAAGGTTCGTTTGTGTGTGAAACTGTTTCATTCTTTTCGCGGGTGAATACTCATCCGTTTGACCTGAAATTTGTCGCGTTTTGTCCCAAATTCAGTGGAGATTCTTACGTGGAATTTCAGGAAAAATCTATTTCGGGAGAATTTTTCAGAAAGTTTGTGCAAACCAAGACTATCCTCTACCAAAACTTGTTAAATTTCGCCATACTTTTTGAAATTTTATTCTGGGTCCGTATTGCGCTGAAAATATTCACACAAGTACCTTCATATGTTGTTTTCACACAGGGAAGGTGGCACGGCCATAAACAAATCACAGAAAGAAGATACGGGGTAGAAAAACTGGGACGTTTCTTTTTCGGAAAACCGGTTTTGTTCACTCTCGGTCCGGGACTTACTAGGCCTTACTCCTTGGGTATTTTGGTCTGAAATTTTTACCAGATGTTCGTTACTGTGTCTATTGAGTTTTGGCTGAGATTTAAGCCCCAGATTCGTCCCACAAGATTGGCAATAAATTTTTTATTCATCACTGCTAGGGATGAAAGGAAGGTTCGTTTGTGTGTGAAACTTTTTCATTCTTTTCGTGGGTGAATACTCATCCGTTTGACCTGAAAGTTGTCGCGTTTTGTCCCAAATTCAGTGGAGATTCTTACGTGGAATTTCAGGAAAAAACTATTTCGGGAGAATTTTTCAGAAATTTTGTGCAAACCAAGGCTATCCTCTACCAAAACTTGTGAA
>Ga0123342_1001606_pt1 | contig 38001 bp, 18 predicted proteins | sample Turbeawhitnodule_FD_89960 | JGI IMG/M metagenome (GOLD analysis project Ga0123342, IMG submission 89960) | Root nodule microbial communities of legume samples collected from Mexico - Turtle bean Mexico white nodule | ecosystem: Host-associated > Plants > Roots > Nodule | place: Mexico: Nepantla...
GAGGTTTTTGAGGGGAGAATATGAGTGAAGAGAAAGAGTAAAGACACACTCTCTAAAAATATATAAGAGAGAGTGTGTATAAAAATATATATATATATATATATATATATATATATATATATATATATATATATATATATATAGCTGATAGCTCACTGGTAATGCAATGCACTATATGAAGGACTTCAGTTGAATTGATAATAAAGCATATCAACGTGCCATCCACTTTGTTGCCAATAAATTTCATCTATACGTGAAGGCCACATTTTGCCATCTACATGCTTTCATGTTTTATGACACGGGAGATATGTTCAGTTACCAAAAAAATATGGGTTTAGATATTTCCAATTTATTAGTAAATTTCATTGACCACTTAAATATCTAACACGATAGAAACACTAAACTTAACTTACAAATGATTATTTAACATATATTCCTGTACTTTGACATTAAGTTTTAATATAATTATGTTGTAAAATAATTTCCAATGAACATTTATCAACTGAGTTTATCTATTTTTAACATGTAAGATGTATTAAGTAATTGATTGGAAATTTTAATTAAAAAGGAATATATGTCTGTGGTATATATATAAGCATCCTAAAATATTTATAATTAGGAATTGTAAATTTTAAATTTTTTATTTATTCCCTAAATCATGAATATTCTTCAATTGGTCCTTCTCACTAATTTTCTCATTAGTTTACTAACGAACATAGGACATGGCACGATGGTACCCTTTTATTTGCATAGTATCTGCATATCAAATTAATCGTTTTAAGGCTTAGAACGCACATAAAATAAAAAATAATTTTATGCGTGATATAATATAATAATTTATTTATTTAAAATATACTATGAATGTTTGATTGAATTATTTGATGTCAACATTAGAATTAATAATATGATTTTTGAGATAATAATCTTATTTATTATATAAATAATGCTAAAATAAAATGTAAATGTATATAATTGTTTTTATATTTTTACTCTTTAATTATTATATATTTTAATATCTCATTATATATGATGTAATTATTTAAAAAAAAAAATATTTGATTAAATATTCAATTTAGTCTTTTATCTTGAAGTTCTTCATAATAGACATATTTTGAAGAGTACATAATAAAGAAATTTGGATGTGATCGAGTTATGATGTGAGATTCCAAACTTTATATTTAAATTTCCACTCTACAATTTTGTATTATAGCAAAAGTTATTCTAAAAAAATTGTCACCAAATCAATCTCAAAAATATTTTCATCACCATTTTAATCGTCCAAAATTGTGATCACTAATTTAATCTTTCAAAGATTTAATTTATCACAAATGAGTTCATAAAAAAACATTCCATCAAGACTTTATGCTCCATTTTAAAGTGAGGAGGGAGTAGTTTAGTAATGACGAATAAATAAATCTTTGAAAGATTAAAAGAGTGGCTATCTTATAAAGACTTATTCTTTATTTCTTTTATTAGGCATTATATATAACACAATCCCACTTGAGAGAAGATGTTTACTTGGACGTATGGCAAAGTCTGCTTATAGTATTTAACTTCCTTTTATATAAATTTCAAATATATTATTATTAAGAAGTGATTTTAAGTCTAACTCAACACATCTCTTACATCGAAATGACAGTTCGTGCGTGAGACAATATATTTATGGACAATTACGGTCTGACAGAGGGTGACCTGATAAGACCAACAATCTCGTTAGAATAGATTTTAAATAATTTTAATATTATATTAAGAAATAGACTTTAAGCATAACTCAACCTTATAAAACCAGCTTATAAGATAAGGTTTGCACCACTTATATACTATGAAATGTCTTAATCTCTAGTCAATATAGGTCTCCAAAACAAGGTTTAAAGTCCAATATATAAACCGATAATCCGATAATCAGTTTATCTGATATTGGTTAACTAGGAATTGAGATTTTTTTTTTTCCATATATATGAATATGAAGAAGCTAAAATTGTGACTGAGCATTTAGCTTCTTTAGCTCACTTTTATGCTTTGGTGACTCGTGCTAGAGTCTCCTCCTGGTTCTTGTGATGTAATAGAACTGTTCATGAATCTACCACTCCACATGTAACCTATCTGAACTTTTTTCCTTACACATTTTGATGAAAAACTTAAGGAACGAGGGTCATATAAATAAATAAAAATAAGATTGTTCCGCGTTATGAATTCATGACAGCATGGTAATTAGAGAAAATGTCCAATTGATGAATAATCAATCATAATTTAAGCTCTAAATAAGACATTTTCAAAATCCATGAGATCAGTTAATAGAAAAAATTCAAAATTCGGTGCACCTATATTTATTTTTCTCAATTGGAATTAGCAATGATACTGACACCATCACATTTTTTTTATATTCTGAAATGTATACAGTTTCTTTAGTTGTGGAATTTTGCAGCATGATGAGCAATGCATAGGTTAAGGTCAAGTACGTTGTTATCTTCAATTAACAACTGTCGTATAGCAAAAGTAGAAGTGCCTCCAAGTCTCATGCAGCTGCCATTGAAATTTTCAGCCACCCATTATTCTATTTAGCAGGCTACAGCTTTGGAAGTTTGTACTTTGTAGCTGTCATTTGCCACCAAACTTTGTTCATACTTCATCATAGAATATTAACAAAAACCCCATAGACTTTGACCTGTTCCATCTATATTATCAAAACTTCAACTATCACAACCTTATTCTTCACATGTAACTGTCATTACATGTAATCAACACACATGGGTAGGACTATGACTGTTAACATTTTTTATATCATGAGTTAAAAACTAATCTTTTAAATTAAGGAATTAACCTTTTTCAATAGGTGTTTCTCCATAAATATGAATATAGTAATTGAATCCTTATTCATATTTTCAAAGAAAATATTATTTGTCAATATTAACCATTTTGTTGAACAGAACAAATTAGATTAGATTGTTTATGGAAATAAAAAAATATGGAAGTAGGGAGAGAAATGAGTAATGGTTTGTAACTGATAAGAAATATAATTGAAAACATTTTTAATTTCACCAAATAAACAGACTGCGGAAATGAAATTAACTGAAATTTGAAGCTTTTTTTGTTAGTTTGATTCCATAAACCATAACCAAACAAAGCACCCAAAGAAAAGATCACATTTTTTTCTCTCCCTTATGTACATGTGATTTGCCACTCTTGTACGATGAAACACAGGATGTATTAATGTACAGGTGAATACATTTTTGTGCCTTAACCGATTGAAAAAGGATGAGGATGGTAAGAACTTCATACTTACAACCTCATTAACTGATTTCAGTTTCCATTTACTGAAGCAATCTCAAGCTCTGCCCACCAAAGTGGAGAAAGTTTTGGAACAGCAGCTTCGGGTGTTATTTTTGTTATCTCTCTTAATCTCGCACAAACCTCTTTCACAGTTGGTCTTTGCTTTTGATCAGGATGGACACAAGATTTGATTAAAGTATCAACTTGTTGCAGCTGTTCTTCTTGGAAGGACGCTAGAGTTGGATCCACCATTTCTTTGAGGGGCTGATCCCCATGTAAATATTGTGAAGCCCAGTCATCAAGTGAGCCATCATTGTCCACAGAATAAGGAAGCCTGCCTGTCACCATTTCAAATAATATAACACCAAAACTGTAAATGTTACTTGCTGGGGTCATGTCAGGGTGCTGTCTAGCAGAAGATTTTATCACAGCTGAAGCTATTTCAGTTAAGAAACTAAAATCAGAGACTTTGGCAGCACAATCATCAGTGAGTTGAACAGCTGAAGAATTCAGGTTGCCAAGAACCAAAGGAGGCTCCAACTGGTGCACATGTTGTAGGCAGTAAGCCATGCCCATGGCAACTCTAAGTCTTGTTTCCCAATCCAAGTGCTCAGCTTCTTTTACTGGAATTACAAGAAGATCAAATACATCAGCCAGTTTCCTACTTCAACACCAATAGAATGACATAATGAAGTCCTTAAAAGCAACTATTTTGGCTTCTGAAAGAGAAGTAAACTCGGGGAGGAGGGACTAGAGAGATAGAAAGCAAATAAATAACAAAGTATTGTAAGCTCAATTTCCCACAGATATAATTCAAGACCTACACATGTTTGCAGGGTTATTAGCAACCTATCTTAGCCTACTTTACACCGATAGTGTTCTCATCACTCCCAGAAAATAGGAAGGGTGGGGATGTGATAAGCATTAGTATTACAAAATACATTAGTTGACATCTATAGTTTCTTATGCTTGGGCTCTCTTCACAGAGAGAGAAGAGGAAGGATGGAAAGGTGATTTGTTTGACTGAGGAAGAAAGGAAAGAAAAAAAGTAACAAGATATCTTGTGTTATTTTTTATTTATTTTTATTCATTTTTTATTTTATATTAAACTAATTAAATTATACAAATGTCAAAATACTTTTTTTTTATTTAATTTTATTTTATCAAATAAGTAAATATTTAATTTTATTTCTTACCTTTTTTTCATTTTTTTTCTCTGTTTTCATCCTCTCAATTTCATTCCTTGCTTTATACAGAGTTTAAGTTCTAAACTGTGACATGATATAGCAAAACACAGAATAGGTTCAATGATTGATAGACCAAATCAACTTTATTATATGATAATAGTATCCATAATGAGTCAGAGAAAATTCCTAATTGAGGGGCCAAACCCATGTGTCCTTGCCCATTTATGTCTATCCATTGACATCAATCTAATGTAAGTCTTGTCAGTATTCAATGATCAGAAGAATTTCTATTGCAAACTTTAGGCTGACAGAAAAGTAGTCCTAATCTAACTAACTACGGGTAACATCAGAGTAGTAGCAAAAGAGGACAACCCTCTATAAACTGAATGTATGAAGTATCAACAGACGAAAACTTGTTAACCAGAATGTTGGAAGCGTGTAAAACCAATACTTTAAAATTTGATGATCATAGATAGGGATACTCAACCATTAATTTACTTTGTATGTAATAATAACACCAAAATGATAGGTACTTACTGTGTAAATGCTCAAAGAGAGTTCCATTTGGGGCGTATTCAAAAACCACCATTCTGGTGAAAGGCTCGTCTTCTTCACAATGTCCAAGAAGATTTACAAAATTCTTGTGGTTCACTTTTGATAATGTATCTATCTGAAACCATAATTACTTAAAATGTTAGTTAGGATAGCAGCCTAGTTGCAAATTTACAAATAATTTCGTTTAACTTTTAAGGTGGCAGTACCTTCTTCCTAAATTGGGCTTCTAAAGTCTTTGACCAGTCTTTTGATTCTGTCACTGCAACAGAGGCCACAGCTATTTCAACACCACTGGACAAAGTCCCTTTGTACACAGTACCAAGGGATGAAGTGCCAATTACATTACTAAAATCTTCACATGCTGCTTCAAGCTCTGATCTCTTCAGCTTTGGCACACCTGAAAATGTACAACTCTGTCATCCATTTAAAAAGGCAGAAATCTTACATACAATACATAAATAACATATCTCGTCAAGAGAGTGCAATACTGCAATCTTTCAAGCCAGATCAATTAGATGACCGAGGACCAAATTAAAATAAGTTAAGTATTTTTTTCTCTTTGTCACATTTCATTAATCATGAACTAGTGGTGGTGTGCAAGTTATCTACTGTTTCTCTACATCACTACTTTTAAACAGCTAAGATTTACCCGTTACGAATGCCTTCTGAAGCTGTCCACTTAATCCTGTGGCCCAAGGTTTTACAGTAGCCACCTTGTTTGTTTTCCAGAGATATATGCCAATGATTGAAATGACAACAAATGCAAAACCACCTATAACTCCAGCCAAAATACGAACAAGATTGTTGTTTGATGAGTTACTTTTAGATGGTGGTGCAGAGCTTGGTTCAGGCAGAGGAGAAGGAGAAGTAGAAGCAGAATCATTTCGGTCAGCGGAAGCTGGCTTCTCAACCGGTGGTGTTGCTGGGGCCAGTGAGGGAGCTGAAGGTGATGGAGCAGGACTATCAGGAAAAGTAGCAGTACGGTCAAAAGGACTTACACCACCACGAGGAAGAAATTGCAGTAGCCTCCTTGAACCTTTCTTATTTTTGTCAATGTGCCTTCACAGAAAGAATGATAGAATAAGATTGTGAAATAGAATGGACACAACCTGAAATATAGAGAACCAGTGAACCAGAAATACATGAAAGAATCTCGTGGCTTATAACTCTAAACTAGAGATGAGCCCTTTTAGAACCTTAATGTCATACCGTTTGATGAATCTTCTTGTACAAGCTGGCACTTTTCCTGCCATACTTAGTCGTCTTTCATCTACTTGATATTCAGAAATCATCTTCAATTTATTAATTTCAGGAGAGAAACCACAGAGATGATCATTGTTGTCCAACAAACTGCAATAAGAAGAAACTAAGAACAAAGTACGAAAATAAATTTAAATAATGAGATTTGAAGTGTTCAAAGAGTTTTCCTACAGAATTGTTAGAGAAATATTATTCCCAAGATCTTTAGGTAGATGTCCACTGAAGTTGTTGTAGCCCAAATCCAAAACCTCCAATTCATTCAAGTGTGCAATCCCTTCAGGGATGATTCCATAAAAAGAATTGTTCCGCAAAATTCTGTGACATATTCATCACACGATTACTGGACAGTTGAAAACATTTGAAAACTGAAATTACTAATGAATTAGTTGCAACAAACATCACCAATTGATAACATACATGGACTTTATGTGAACAAGGTTTGCGAGCTCAGGTACCAGATTTCCTTCAAGACAAAGGTCTTTCAAATTCCTGCCAAACAAAATTTATTCTATTGATCAGAATACTACTAATAATATCTAACCAACAATGTTAACAACAGTCATTTTGATTTAACAGGAAATTGATCTTGAAATTTGGTAATGATACTATCAAACTTCTATGGATCAGTTGATTCAAGACCAAGGTACATTTCAATTGAGGATATATTAGAATATAATAAAAAAAATCATGATAGATTTCTATAGCAGTCTCAAAATATCATGAATCAAACAGTTTTGCTAATAACAAAGAAAAATAAAGTACAAATTTGAAACTTGGACTTCTCATCTGATGACCCAAATGAATAAAATCTAAAAAAAAATCCTTTATTCATTCTGTGGCCATAAATTAAGTTGAAGAGAAAAATACATAAATTCAATTTCTTAAAAACAGATCACAAAATCAGAACTTACAAGACTACCACCCTTCCAGCAGAGCACTCAACACCAAACCAATTACAATGGTTAACTGCTACTTCATCGTTAACCCAATTTGACAAAGCACCAAAAGGGTCTCTAACTATTCCCTGCTTGAACTTCAGAAGAACTTTACCTGCACATAGAACTCACTTCTCAGCTTTATTTTCCCCTCGGAAACACACAAATAACACAGAAAATTCTACAAAGCAAAAACCCAATACCTTCTTCATTCAAAGAGCAACAGCAACTAAAGTTCTGAAACAACAAACACAACGCCAGAAGGAACACAGGATCCCTGAAGCAGCTGGATTTCCAGTTTTTGTTCATTCTTGCTGCGTGCAAACGTCAACTGGGGCAAAAAAAGCACGATCCAGATTGAATTTTTCTTCAAGGAAGCGAAATGGAAGGAAGTTGATGACCAAAAGGAAGAGTCTTCAAAAGTATCGAAAGATATGAAATTGCTAAAATATTGTCAAATATGGCAAAGGGGTGAATCTCCAAACCATGTTCTTAGACCAAGAAACCAGTTTGGACCCATACAACACACTACAAAAATATTTGAAAACGCGTTCCCTCACAATAGAATTTTCCTTCTAAATTACTTTTATATTATTAAAAAAAATACTTCAAAATCTAAACGCAACTTCAACACCCATCCTCTCAAATAAAAAATGTCACCAACACAAGCACGTTAGTTGCCCTATAACAAAATTACAATTCCAAAATAATACTATATACAAACCATGACATTATTTTCAATACATTATTATTAGTGTAAGGAAAAATGTGATAAGTATAATTTTTTAAAATTATTCTAAAAATTAATCCAACTATACTTATATTATTTTTTAATTAACTAGTAATAAAAGAGGTTTTTATAATAATCATTTTGGAGATGAAAATAATTTATTGTAAATAAGTGAGTGCAGATATCACATCATAAGTCGGTTTTATGAGGTTGAGTTAGGTTTAAAGTCCACCTTATAACATGGTATAAGAGTCATTTTAAATCTATCCTAACGAGTATTTATTGGACTTATCAAACCATCCGTTATCGAACTCTTATCAGACCACCTATCATATGTTATCTTTCTTATACACGAGTTGTCAACGTGGGAAGGTGTATTAAAGATTCCACATCGACTATAGAAAGTTATAAATATTAATTGATTTAGAAAGGATAATCATATATATATATGATTAAATAATACTATAAGAAATCGTTATATTATTAATATATGAACTGTTTTTTATTATTTTTTTCAAGTGTAAATCATGTTATGGGTATAACTTTGTTTAAAATTAAACTCATTAATTATATTAACAACATTAAATGTTTTAATAAATTGTTTTGATTTATTTAATTTGTTAAAGAAGCCAAATCAAAAATTCTGTCTGCAACATTAAAATTGTACAGCATGGAATGGGTCAAAAGGCTGAAGAAACAGTGCATAGTGGTGAGTATAGTAATTGCAGAGACAGTGAATTAGATGTGATTGAAGCAAATAGATTAATCATCAGAATTACAACGCAATTTTCATTTTTAAACTCTTCTTCATTGCGTGCTTATCGTAACTAATGCAATCATTACACTGTAATTTCCAAAGTCAAACTCATTAAACTGCTTAAAATTATTTGGTACTAGTAGTTTAATCATTTAATTAATGAACATGGAGTAGTACGTCACATTAAATGCAAACAAACAATATCAGTAAACTTTTAATGATATAATAAAGGACAACATAAATACTAAAATGACAAAAGCTATATTTTAAAAAATATTACATGAAAAAGAGCCAGAATTTTAGGTCTGAAATACTATAAAGCATTTCATAAAAAAGACTTTTTACATTGTTCGTTTAAATACCTATACTGTTTAGAATACTCCAATATTTTCGTGAAAAATGTTATGTTTATTTAATAATTTTAAAGGTGATTTTAATTTTTCTCTTCTTTTTAAAAATAATTTGAGACTATAAAAGTATTATTATGAGAAAATATGTGTTTGAAATAAAGATTGAAGATTGTTAATTCCGTATTCTTTTTAAAAATTTGTTAATTTTCTATTTCAAAACCCGTTTTTAATTTATTTTTTTAAAATTGCTGTGATATTTTAGAGACAGTATTTAAGATTTGTAAAACATATATACAGTAAAAAAGGAAATACAGTACATTTTAATTTTATTTTTAAACAAAAAATTATAAGAGGTACATAATTTTTTATTTCTCTCTCTTTACTCATATCTTACTAAAGAAGCTAAAATTGTTCTATTTCATTTATCATTTTTCTACTTTTCTTTTATTTCTTTAACATCAAACACAAACTAATAATTTATTTTTTACAATCATATTATAATACGAAGAATATGCATATATATATATGGGTGTGAAATTATTTATTAACAAAAAATAAGGATAAGATGAAATTATTTTAGTATAACTAATTGTGTTTACTTTGAATCATAGATATGTAACTGTGTTGAATACACCAAGAACAAAATTTTACTAGACTGAAATGAAATTGTATTTAGTGAAAGTATTTATAACTTTCAATAAAATTCACTACTTAATATATTTTATTTTAAAATATCTATCAATGTTTTATAAATACTAATATAACCATTAAATATTATATTTGTATATCTGTTCATTTGTTAAAAGATAAATATTTTTATAGAATGAAATTTAAAAATAATAAATAACTTAATGGTAAAAGAAAATAATAAAGTGAAAAATTATTATTCTATTATTATATTATTATTATAATGAAAATAATTGACTCGCTGCTTTTTCTATACGTTTCTCCTTAACTTTTCACTTATTCAAACAAATTGAGATAACTCTCTCCATTTTCATTGGTTTCATCATCAAAACACCATTTTCAATCTATTTTTCTTCATTTTTTTATATTTTTTATTTTATTTTTCTATGTCTGATTCCAAGTTCGAATTAAACAAAAAAGAGTTAGAAAAATTTATTTCACCATCATGAGTTATGGTAAAAATAAAAGAAAGAATATAGTATTGTTGTATATTTTGGATGAAAATATACTTTTTTTTGTTGAGATAATGAAATGAGATGAGACAAAATAGTGGGTTTTGGAAGCTATCATGGGCTGCTGACTTCACTAAATTCTGATAATATCATTTTCTCGCGTCTTTCTCTTTCTCTTTCTCTTGAGACTTGGTAAAACATTCACTCACCAATTTTAATAATTTATATTATTTTCTTATGATAAAATCCTAGTGATTAAAAAAAACAAAGAAAAAACTAAGCATCTTTCTTTATTCTGTTTGAGTTTTTTGTGTGAACCATCTTTCTCCCTATCTTTAGTATTCTTCATTCAAAAAGGTTTTATAAATGTGTTTATGATAAAATCTGTGTATTATAGGTTCGACAAGACGAGAAAATAAAACTTGAATTGAAAAATTAACTTCTTATTTATTTTCATTTCTTAAAATTATCTCTTTATCTTTGAACAAATACAAAATAACTATTTATTCTCAATTTTTTAATCGAAATATGAATGATAGTAGATTGCCTAAACAAATTAGCACACCTTTTTAAGTGTGATGTTTGAAGAATTGTGAATTATTTGACTGATTTAGTATAATGAGTTTAAGGTTTAAATTTACAGTACAAATTTACATCTTTTAAATTTAACATTTTAAGGTTTGCAAACCCAATTTAGTATAATGAGTTTAATATTTGGTCGGCAGAAATTTGTAACTTATTCACATACATAACATTAAAGTTAAAAATCTAAAATAGTTAGCTAAATGGTTAAATAGGTGATTAAGAAAAGTTTAAGATAATCCAATTGTCGATCACATAATCATCATTAGGATTGAAGATGACTCATAACCTTATAGGTCACAGACATGAAGTAGAGAAGTTTTTGACCATTTATACGCGTATTAAGGTGTGATAAATACTTTTCTTTTAATACATGTGAGTTTCCTACAAATTATGAAAAAAAATTATTTTGATTGAAAAAACACATTTCATAAATGTAATGGTTAAGAAAATATAGGGCTGAAAAGTCCAGAGAGGTTTTGAGACAAAAAAAGACCGATAATATATTAAAGATAAGTAAAATTAAAAAAAATAAAGAAATAATAAACGGTTTTAATATTGGATCTTGATCCAATGAATAAGTTCAAATCATTAAAAATATATTTAGTAATTATAAAGTGTAAAAAGTGAAAGCCCAATAAAGTTAATAAAGATTAATGATGAACTTTATAAATAGGTAATTTAATTAATAGGTAAGTATAGTGTTTTTTATGAAATTATACCTTAATTAAATTAATTATGACATCCATCCAACTGGGAATGAGCCTAAATCCACCTAGCCGAGAGAAAGTTTTAGTCCACCTGAGAGAAATTTCAAGCTCGTTTAACCAAAAGATAGTTCAAGTCAACCAACCTAGTAACCAGAAATAAAAATTGTTAGCAAGATATCTGAAAGACGTGAGAAAGAGAAGAAGAAAAGTTATTTACTTAAAAGACCCTGTAAAAATAATAAATAAAAATGATAAACTTTGTCATATGTCAAAATATTATTTAGAGGTTGGTGTAGTTTTATACTCCAAATAATTATTCATCTTTTTCTTAATAAGATTGATTAATTTAGTTTAATATTTTTAGTCTAGTATTAATATTTTTTCATCCAACACAATCAAATTATGATTTTGAAATTTTAACTACAATAAAAATCTTAATTTAAGTATGTTCTCACTAAGAACATTATACTACTTATTTCTTGGGAATAGGGTAAGGTATATTAGTCAAATTTTAAGTAATTTCCTTTGACACTAATTGCTTAAACAAATTTCAACTATGAATTCTCATCTCCCTGAAGTAATTTAGATTTTTTTTTATTAATGAATTAAAGTCAAATTAAATTCATGAACCATTGAATTAATTGAGTAACCCAAATTATTGGATAATGATTAGGAGTAAATTAGGTGGAAAAGGTTGGTCAAAATAACTTATGATATCTCTTTATTTATTTTAGTTATCTTTTGTGTATTTCTTTGCTGTATTTATTTTAATTCAATTATTTTTAATTAATGTCTTTGCTTCTATTTCCACAATTTTGAATTTTTTATTTATATTCTATATTATTAAATAATTATATACCAAGTCTATTTTGATTTCTTCCATTTACTAACGATAATAAATTGTTCTCATGGTAAGGTTAACATGAATAATTAAGTTAAATTGATATAATTCTAACTAAGAAGATTATATGATTGAAAATGTTGTAGTTTCAAATCTTATTTTTAAGAAATTTTATTGTTTTGTATGTTAGGCCGTTAATCGGCCAAAGCAAGTTTACCTTACTTATTTGAATAATATAATTTGTTCTCCTTTCAAAAGTAGGGAAAGTATCTGATTTCTTTCAATCAAGCGATAGAGGTAGAGGCTTTACTTCAATTGTCTACGCTAGGATGAAGCTGCTGTCGAGTGAGGATTGATCGAGGGGAGTGCCATCATGTAATCAGGTACAAATAAGTTAGTGAAACAGGACTAGGAAGTGTATGACGAAGCATGCGTGATACGTAAGTGAATATGAATCACGTGGGTTTGTACTAATCCGCTTTCAAGCTTTCGAAGAGGATTGCTCCATCTACGAAGAAAGAACGCAAAGAGCCTCTCTTATTAAATTAAAAGGGAGAGAACTCTATTATCTGATGTGCATTATATTAGTGTGTTTTATTTTTAAAAGAATTTTTTAGATGAAACATTTTTTTGTGTACACCTTATATTATAAATGGAATGAATTGAATGCTTGGTGGTTTAAATGCAAAAAAATTACATTAACTACCATTCATATAATTTTGTAAATCAGCGTATATTGAATTTAAGTCTCCGACAATATAATATAATTTGATTAAGATTATTTTAAAAAAAATACAATATTTTTTTTAAAGTAGAAGATATACTATTTTTTATACAATTTCATTGATAAGAAGTATCATCTTTCTATTTAATTATATTTTTATTTACAATAATTTAAATTTTTAAAATACTATTCAGGGAAACTGAGTTGGATACTTATATCTTATCAATAACTACTATTTTTATCAACAACTTGTTCATGAAACAAAAGATTTGTTCGCGTGTCAACAAAAAATAAGATATAAAAAAGGAAGTGTTTGAAGCTTTCAATTTCAAAATCACATGCAAAATTTGGTTAATTTCAGTGATAATTTCCAACTATTTATTTAATAATTGTACCGGTCGGGTCAACACGACAGCCGAAAGTCTCAGCATCCAATCAAGGTCGATCGACACGACTAAATTTATCATGTCTAAACAGAAGATGAACAAGACTAGTTAATGGTCAAACATGAGGTAATACACTTATAATTACGATCTAAAATTCTAATCCGATCCAATAACAAAAATTCCACACGATAATCATATAAATAGGTACATATTTCAAAAATAAGTTACATAATCATTTAATATTAATAGCACCGAACACCGAATATCGAGATTTTACTTGAATATCAGAGTGTCTTTTACCGATACCATTCGAATTTGAAGTTTACGAGAACGAAAAATAAAAGAATGACGTATAGACCGTTAGCAGAGATAGAAATAGATAGAGTTCTCTTGATTGTAACACTTTTTGGTAATACTAATAATAGAATATTTGTATTTAAAAATTGTGACGGAGAAAATGTTAGATATGGCAATTGACATATAGATAGTTGTTGAGCTTTCGCAGTTGTGATGATGACACTTGTGATTTTAAAGAAACTGGTGTGGCGTCTTACATATATGAAGTAAAAGGAAGATTAAATAACAAAAATAAAGGAACAAAAACAGATTATAAGAAATCAAATTGATTTTCTGAATAATCCACCACCATAGTCACCATCGCCCTTTACGTTTACTTGTTCAACCCAACCCACATTCCTCACTCTCCTTTCTCAACTATCAATCACTTTCTTCATAATTAATAAATCTTATAATTAAGTTAATTCCATTTTCTTAACACAAGATGGGATTAGCTAATATTACAACACATAATATATTAGATGAACCAACAATCTTATAGAAGTTCATAAATTATACTTATTTATAAATTATAAAATATTTTTATTTCTAGTTAACTTTTATTTCAAAAAAATCAATTCAAAACCAATCATAAGTTTTACTCATTTTTGCTTACATAAAAATATTAAAAAGTCAAGTAATTTATATTTAAAAATATTTACCCTGAAATAAAGTTTCTGATAAAACTTAATAAAAATATTAAACCAAAGAAACTATTCTCTGTGACTTTATATTTTAAGGAAGAAACGATCATCTATATTTTGAGAAAAAAAAAATGAATAGAAAAACAATAAAGTTTGATAATTCCCACTAACGAAACTGAGTCTGAATGGTAGGAAGAAGAGTTTGTTGTGTTGTTGGTGATTAGAGCACCTACCACATGTAAGATTGGACACATGATTATCAGACTCGAGCTTATGCTTCAGCACCTTTCATGGCATGTTTCTTCTTAAAATCACATGTCTTTTTCTTCCTCTCAAGACCTTTCATCTCATCAAAAATCAACAACTTTCATCTCATAAAAATTAAGATTAACTTTTTTTTTTTATATTTTAAAGTTAATCATGAGATTTACATCTACTTATATATTATAAAAATTAAATATAACATGTTAACTATTTTATTCATGTTAAGATTAATTTGATAGTAAAAATAATAATAAAATATTAGTTCAAATATTTAACTAACAAAAACAAATATACTAATAATTAATATTTATTGTTAACATAATATAAGTCGAAAGTTGTATACAAATGAAAAAATAGTAAAATAAATAATGTATAAAAAAATTCACAAGGTAATGCTTTATTTCTTATTTTTATATGATTTAGATAATGTACTAGTTGGTATTGGACGAGTCGGTCTATCTCGGTCACGGATCGACTGAGTGAAATAACACAATAAAATATAGTAATGACAATTGCAGCGGTACTTAATGACTCATAATTAGTATCTTAAAATATGTGAGAGATTTCTCCGACGAATCAGCTAAATAACTGATTAACGGAAGGATGCACATCTCTATTAGTAAGGGACCATGATGCAGGTAAACTAATAACTGATATTTAGTCCATCATAGCCAGAACCCATAACCAATACTATAAATAAAGTCCTTTGTGAAGAAGCAATGTACGTCTTTACCATTGACCAGAATGTACTTTTTACTATAATACTTACTTGAACGTCGGAATACTTATCTTTTGTAAATTACCATTACCCTCTGATCGAGGGTCAACATTTAAGAAATGAGTTTTGAATAAAACAAATAGAATTACATGTTATAAGTGGATCCCATCTACTATCTAAGTCCCAACCTATACACTTATACATCGTAATTTATTTATCCCATTGGCGTCATGATCAGAAAACAAAACACACACAGAAATGTTTCCTTTGAAGGAATGTGGTGATCAGAAAAATTTGCATTTCCTATTTGCATCTTGGACAAATGCGATACTCACCAACTCCACGTTGGAACAAGTTGGCCATAACCAGTAAACTGAGTTGTAAAATTATGCACAGGATATGAGAGTGTCTGACAGCTCATAAATGAACTTAAAATTAATGTGTTATTCACATGACACATTAGGTAACATGTTATGTTTTTTTCTTTTTTGCATTAATGTTTTGTAATGTAGTGGAACATGACACCATCAAAAAATTTAATTTCCCATCATATAATCCAGTATAATCACATTAAGAAATTTAATTTTTATTGCCATTTTGTTAAAAAAAATTACAAAAACAGGGTAAAATAACCTCTTTATATGATGTACGGCCGAAATATACGGGCCCATGGTTTGTCATTTAATTTAAAAAAGTTCCTGTTTTACATTAATGGAATCCGATTTTCTGGCCTTTTTAGGCTTTCTTAGTCTCTCCTATTTAATTATGGAAAAATTTATTTTTTATTCATATATATATATATATTGATAAAATAATTTATTTTTTATATATTTTTAAATATGTAACTTTCGTTGTTCTTCATCAATTCTGTTAATAGCAAAATCATATATTAGAGAGACATAGATCACACATTTTTATAAATTAAAAAAAATAGTTTGAAAATAAAAAAAATTAAAATCAAGTTTAATTAAATGTATATGGATTAAAAACACTTTTCTTTTTCATAAATCTATATTAGATACTTGTTTTTTCATATTTGGGCCGGTTTTCGAGTATTGGGCTTCGGCCTTTTTTGTTTCCTGATTGATTTAAAAGAACACATACGTATGTACGGATTTTTTTAGGTACGTAGTTTAGTGCAGTGAATTGTAAGATAGTTCCAGCCAATAATTAGGTGGATTAGGTTTCTCAGTGTGCAATATTACAAAATTAATTATTTAAAACCATGTATCATTAAATATATATTTAACAAAACCAAAACTAATTACAATGTGTTTGAGAGAGAAGGTACACATATCTTAAACAATATTTATTACATCAATTGTCAAAATAAATAAAAAACCATTTAAAGAGTTAGATTGTAGTTGTAAAATATCAATGAAAAGGATAGTAGCTGTGAAATAATTAAATACTAGGGGATATGTAATAATAAAAACAAGAAAATATTTGTTGAAAATAATAATTACTGTTTAACTATTTTTTTAAAAGTTAGAGTAATATTGATGAATAATAAAATAATCTCGTAGAAAAATATATTAAAACTTATAAATAATCCTGTTAATGTATAGTTTTTTGTATTTGTTTTTTGTAATAGATATTAATGCGTTAATAATAATATTGAACATTAAGATGAAAAGTTAGCACAATTACGATACGATTTAAAGTTTTGTAGCCTCCCACAGAAACATGTCATTTGCTGTGGGTTCACCATTTCCATGGCAAAACATTTTCCTCAACAATTGCTTATAATGGAATATTCTCCCTCAAATATTTTCAATAAATAAATTACTAAATAAAAATCGAATATATTTAAATGTCTTAAAAAATAATATTTATTAAACAAGTAGGAAATCAATAGGAAGAGATGTGCACCGTCTTTTCCAATTCTTGAATTTTAATTATATAAAATTAGGTTTTGAGATAAAATCTCATCAGCCCATTTCTTTGTCTTCATTTATTATGTTTTATAATTTCTTATGTGATATTGAACTCTATGAAGCTGATGTGATATTGAGACATTTCTCTTAAATGACATATTCGTGTTGAACACGTATCGGACACTGATACTTATACAATACTCGTAAGACAATACGTGGAAGAAATTATTTATTAAATTTCTGACAATTCTAATAAGATTCTAACAATTTTAAAAAATATATATTAATTTTCTAAAAATTTAAAATTGGTGATATAATTTTGTATTATAATTATAAAAATAAAAAACAATTTTTTTAATATTTTGAATCTGTGTTGTGTTTGTGTTTTTTCTACCTAATTTGAATCTATACAAATGAAATCGAATGGATAGAAGTTGAAATCAAGGATTCAAAAATAGACAAGTAGACAACAATATAACGTTCAAACTGTTGAATAGATGACAAAGATTGAGAAAGACCACATAGTTTTCACTCTGGAGGGAAAACGAGAGTTTGAAACCCCTGAAATATTTAAACATATAAAAACTATATAATATAACTATTGTTTGATGAAACTATGATATGCTAAACATATATAATTTAACATAAGTTGGTTGGTGTATCCACAAGGCTTGAATTGAATCCCCATTGCTGATTACTGTCTGAAGGAATCTAAGTTTTATAATTCACAGAGAAAGATGATGATGATCAACATTGAAAAATGCAAGGAATCTAAGAAAAGGGATTATTATTTGCTGCGCCGCGGCTGCACAACGAAGCAGGAAGGGCACCTGATCAAACCGTTGGAGTTGCAGGAGGAACAGATCCTGAAGGCGCCGCTCTTTTCAGCGAACACTTTATGGCTTCCATCACATTTGTCGCACACAACGAATCTCAGTCCTCCGCAGAGATCGCACGCGATGCTCCGCGACAACGGCAGCCGTTCGATCAGCTCGTGCAGCTCGCCGCTGTCGTAGAGTCGCCGAACGTCCTCGGCGCCGCCGATGTAGGTTCCGGCGATGAAGACGCTGGGAAGCGGGGCTCTGCGGCTGCCGAGAATCCGCTGCAGCTCCTCGCGAAAGCGGTCGTCGACGCTGACGTCGCGCTCGTCGAGGGCGACGGCGAAGCCGTGGAGGATGGACCGGACGGCGCGGCAGTCGTCGTAGGTGCGGCGGACGACACGGAGGCTGGTGTAGTAGAGGACGATGGAGGAGCAGTCGGAGTATGGCGGCTCCGCGAAGGAGGAAGGGGCGGCGGCGCGGGGGCTGCTGAGGGAACGGAGGAGGGAGGGGGAGACGGAGAGGCGGCGGAAAAGGGAGGGAGATTTGGGGGAGCTAGGTTCGGGTTCGGAATCGAGGAGGATTTGGACGTCTTTGAAGGAAGTGCAGGAGACGGAGCAGGCTCGGGATCGGTTGGGACGCGAAGCTGTGGTTCGCACACGCCATGGTAGCCACATTGAAGCAAAGGAGAAACAGAATGCGTGTGTTTTTGTTTTTGTTTTTTTGATGTGGTGTGTTTTATGAAGGTGTGTTGTGTTTAGTGGTAGTGAGTGGGGTTGAATTGGTAGATAGATAAAAAGGGAAGGTTCATCCTTATTAATGATTAGATATTTGCATTTTATTAAATTAGTAAAGAAAATCAAGTAATAAAAACACTCAACCAATCTACAAAATAAAATAAAAATTGGAGAAAATGAAACAAGAAACAAAATAAAAAGAAATTGATAATAGAGATAAGGAAAATTAAAGGAATACTGAAACTATATTGGTATATAATTTAAAATTTTAACCCTTTCAAAAATTAACAAAATTGGTAAAATTGATTCAAATAGAATATAAGTAAAAATACATTAACTTATAAATCGAATATGCATGATGATTGAAAGGAATTTAATTTTAATTTTAAAAAGTTAAAATATAACATAAACCACTCTTCAAAAGAAAATAAATTAAGAAATTTAACTGTTATAAAAATACAATTTATTATACTCCTATCATACTTTTTTTTGGTACAGTATGAAAAAAAGGGATACTCCTATTATTCATAATTACACTACTATATTAAATATATAATCGTAATTTCAGTCAAAAATCTATTAATTATATACCAAATAAATTTTTCACGAAATCATTGTACCAGGAAAAATAAAAAATTAAACGCTTTTAAATTCATATAACATTAAATATATATTTAATTTTTCATTTAATACTTTCTTGATAAATATAAAAAAATGATAAGAAAAATATAACATTATTCGTGTTAATAACATATATATTATATTATAACTATTTTATAGGATAACTCTTTCATATCTAATTATTACCTTTTAAGCAAAACTACAGTTGCGGCTATTTGAAACTGGATAATTTGCTAACAATCTGGTATTTAAATTTGTTTTATTTCTTTTCCATAAATGTCCTTGTTTGAAAACAATCCTCTTCTAAGAATAGTCCAGTATTTCATTTTTTTAGAAGTCGTTCAAAGTTTTTTTAACTTTTTCATTAAATAGTTACATTTACATTTTTTAGATTTTCTTCAAATCATTAAAAAAATTACATTCAATTTATATATTGTTTAAAAAATTACGCTATTAAATGGTTTAAATTATTTTAAATACACCTTCAAAGTAAGTTTATAAGCATCAATAATTTTATCACGTATAACCGTAGATAATAATCTTAACAAATCTTCCTACATGGTAAGGATTCACATTTTATGTTATTATTATATAAGTGGGTTATAATAATTTAAAATAAACTATTGTATGTTTATTAATTGAGTCAATATTTTATAATGTATGTTGATTAGTTTTAACTTTGGATATGGAATAAGATAGTTGTGCTTTTAGTAAAAAGGGTGGTGCTTATAGTAGAAATGAGAGTAGGTTTAGCTAGCAAGGGGTGCACTAGGAGATTTTAATTCTGCTATTGTTTTTACATTCCAAGTAACATATCTATTATCCATATTTCTTCACTCTATTATCTTCTTCAACTATTCTTTTTTGCTTAAAACCTAAACAACAAAGAAATTTTTACCCCTCTAGTGATATATATGCATGGTTTAGATTAAAGAGACTATTGAGAAATTTAAGTTCAACTTGATATTGAAAGTTTGATGAGTAGATTGATTATTTGAAGTGATCAAAGGAATCTTCAAGTTTTTTTAGCTTTGTCATCTTCAACTTCTAAATTTCATAGAGAACAAGGAACTTAAATATAAAAGACCTTAGTGGAGTTTAGAGTGTAAGATTTTAGAGAAGATTATGGCATGGTAATAAATTAATAAAACTGTAATTGGTTGAATTGTTTGTTCTTTGAAAATTTAGAGTTACTTACATGCGCTTGAATTTTATTTTTGAATTGATTTTCTTGAAATATTTGACCTTAAAAAATAGTATGTTGTGAAAATTTGGTGTTTTAGTTCATAGTATTAAACTTTGGTTCAAATTTTAAATTTGGAGTTATGGATAAGTAAACATTTTGAAATAATATTATTCTCTAAATTATGTATATATAATACAAGATATTTTTAATATGTATCTAATTTGTTTAATATAGTAAATAATTATTTAAAAAAAAAATAGATAAAATGTTCGTATATATTATTTTTTTGCAGAAAAAGACACAACAATTATGAATGTGTGATTTAGCTAAATCAAGAGGGATGAATTGGTTGTAAAAATCATTTGAAACATATTTATCCTCTTTTTAAGTTTTTTCAAAATTATTTTAATTAAAAAAATTAAATGCAATTATTTTGGAACTTAAAATTGATAAAACAATAATATAAAAAATATAGAGGAAGGGAAAGCTTTCATCCAATCAGTTATTCAATCTTTGTAATAATTCAAATCCACTATTATTCAATCTTCAGAATAATTAAAATCCACTATTTTCATTGTAAAAATACTAATATTATTATTTTTTAAATAAAAAAATGAAATTAATTTTTTATCCTTAATATAAGAATCAAAATCGTAATTAAGTCTTAAAGAACATAGTAATTTTGTGTGTGTATTTATATTTGCTTTAAAATTTACATACAACCTCAGTTGCCGACAAATTTTTATATTGTAGTGTTTTAATTTTTTAACATATGTATATATCTGAAAATCTGTAGAAAGAGGGATATCCGTTTTTTCTATAATACTATTTAAGAAGGATGTAAATGTTATGTTAATAAATATAAATATATATACTTATGTGATATATTCGTTAGATGATGTAAAAGTGTTAATATAACAAGTTTAATAAGAATTCAATTAAAACTAATACCATACATACTATAAAAAATACTAATATCTTTTTATATTAATGTATGAATAAATAAATGAATAAAACGTTTCATCTAAAGCTCGTTCTACAATTGTTTTTGATTAATGTCTACATATATTAGAGTAAAATAAAAAAAATGAGAAAACCCTATGGATTAATTAATAAAATAATAAATGGTTATAAATTCTAAGGCCTTGGACGCCATAAAGTCTTCTTACCAACAAGAAAGTGATTTTGATACAATGTTACAGACCAATGAAGTGAATGCAGAACCGGACCAAGCTTGTTCATGATCTCCATAGTATCCTGAACCACTAGATACCCATCTGGTCTCAGTATGCGATCTATCTCCACAACCACATCCACAATGTCACATCTGATCACAAACATTATTGCAAACTGTGAGAATCTTAATTAACACATTTTTATTACAATGTAACCTTTTGTTTTATCCAATGTAGCATAAATATGGGAAATGTTCTCAAGAGAAAGCACTATAATATAAACCTATAATAATATAGTACAAAATAACATGGATGGATGATGGTGTGGGAAAATAAGTTAAATCACCAAAGTCAATTTGGTAAGGTGAGGGATAGAGTTTGAGAATATTTTATGCGGTGAAAGAGGAGTCTGACCGCCATTTGTTTTTCGAATGCAAACTAGTTTGGCTTGTTTGGAGTCTGTGCTACGCTTGGTTAGGTTTGATGTTTGTGAACCATTCTAACCCTTACTTCCATTTCCTACAGTTTAGAATGTGTAATGCATCTGAAACTGTTAATGCGATTTGAAGGATTACCTGGAAGTGAGATTTGGAGACTCAGGAAAGATCATTTTTAAAGGAGGAGTGGTGGATGTTTTAGAAGTGTTTGCTCTTATTCAACTTAATGCTTGGTTTGGGGTTGCCTCCAAGGTTCTTTCAACTTGTTTTTATCATTATGATCGGTGTCTTGATCCTTTGATGTGCATGTATTTGATTTAGTGTTGTTTTTTAGTATTGGTTGTTTGGTTGGATGTTGGCAGTTGTGCTATCCGAAGTTGTTTAGGGTTTCAGTTGTTAGGTGTGTTTGTACTTTTGTTTTGTTTTCACGAGATGAATTATTATTCTCTATAAAAGTTAGACCATTCCTAAAATTTTACTGATAAAAAAAAAAAACAAATTGTGGCGTTAGTTTCCTCTGTATGCATACCTTTGCTGAAGATGTTTGAAAAGAAAGCTTGCATGAAGAAGATCGTAGGTGCGAGGGTATGTGCTTAGGGACTCGCACCAGTCATGATATATTCCTATTAGCCCTCGGTCAAATATGGTAGTAAGAGTATCTGGCATGTCAATGGGTACTACATTCATCACCCACACTGGTAGATCAATTAGTGTCGTGCCAAATCTGGAGGGAAAGCAATTTTAAGTTAGTGTGTTGACATGCAGATAATGCAAACGTAAATTTCAATGTGTAATTGAGTATAATTTACCCTCCATAACCAGCATTCATGTCCATTACATTTCGAACACTTGACCACTTTATAGAAAGTCCATCTCTATAAACTTCTGAAACTAACTCAGACCAGTGCTTGGTGTCGTTCAAGAACTTTTCAGTGGCCTCTGATTCACTCGATAAGCTTGGAGGTATACCAGTAAGCCTTTGGGGCCAAGACATTGGCCAGCTCTGAAGGTTACCCTCTCCATCAACTGGTAGAGGAATCAGGCAACCACTCAGTCTCGCATACCTAACCACAATCATGCAAAGAAAATCAGCAGAGATACAAGTTAAACTAACACTAATATGCTTAGCATTGCTTCCTATGGTTTGCCTGTGAATATTTTCTATTGTTTTTTTTATCAACTAGAATAAATAAATAAAATTACTTTTCGATTGATCTAACCCTTATATAAATGATGAAAATAAAACACAACTCACCTACCTACCTATTTCCAACAACGGAAGAAAAATCATCTCCTAACAAAAGAAACTAAAACACTAACATACTCGACCTCAACTTAAAACAATGGAACTAAAACCAAACAAACAAAACAAATAGCACCTAAAAGTGACATCTAACCCAATTTCACAAACAACCAACACTCAACTCAGACAAGATATTCGACCAGAGAATAATAGCAAAAAAAAAAAAAGGGAGACATTTTCTATTGTTTGAAAAACATTTGCTAAACATGATGCAAAATGTCAGGTTGTTCCACTCATGTTGGTATTGCAGAGAAAACAAAGTTGGTGAAAACATAAATGTCAAAGAAGTTGGACCAAAAGCTTGAACATATATACCAGGATGAGATACTTTTCTTATCGGTATCTTCACATAAAGGAGGTTTATTCTCTTTGCGTTCGTGATAACAGGAAGATGAGGTAGGCTTCTGGTATATAACAAGCCCAATACCAGATGAATCCAGAGTCTTAGCCACAACACTCCAGCACATTGCTTTTGTCACGGTCACCATGGCTGCACAAAACAAGGATGACAACATCCATCATTAAAAGAATTATTATGCTTTTCGAGAAATAAAAAATCAAAACATGCATGAAAATGTAATTATCTTCTTAAACATTCCTACAATTATTGTTGTACCACGGAACTGGAGATCCGAATAGTAGTAAAAATCAACATCCACGTAATATTACGAGTTATTATGAGTTAGTGACGTTAATTCTAATTAGAGTTTATAAAGAGAGATTAATGTCCATTAGGTCTGACTTAGCCATTTTGATAGCATAAGGTTCACTAGAACAATATAAATACCAAGAAAGTTTCATGATGAAAAGTAATGTTACTCTGAATCCTAAATTGAATCACTCACATTAACATCTTCTGACTTGAGAGTCGAAAAAGAAAAAAATGTAGTAGAATAGTTGATCTCTCATAAATAAGTTGAAATAAAAAGTAAGATATGTGATAAATAGATTTTTAATATTTTTCGCTTGTATTAGACTGATCAACAGAGGAAAACAGAGTTTTAAATTCAAACAATTAATATTGCAATTTTTTTTGTATGTATATATGAAACATAATTAATTACAACTGAAAACATAATCATTTATATGGTTGTATTACAAGGAAGCTGAATTCATGATGGTGCATAATTTACAAGTTATTAACAAATTCTATAGTAGTGAAAAATCTAAAATAAAATGTTACCTTATCTTAAATATGAGGCTATTTGATATAAATTGAAAAGACATATAAGAAAACAAACACTCTATCAAATATTTTTAAATTATTTGTTTGTATATTTTAAATGTTTCTTAGTATTTCCATGTACAACTTAAAAATATAATATTTTCCCATTAATGCATACTCATTAAAAATAAATATTTAGTTGACAATATTAATTTTGTCTAATAAAATTTAGATAATTGAAAAAAATAAAATAATAGTATTAGTAACTATAATTTTTTTGGAATATTAGAAATAACATTAAGAGAAAAATAATATTATATTATGTTATTGTATAATTTTTTATAAAATTTGACATGTAGATTGAGATTTCAAATTTCAAATAAAAAAATATTATTAAAAAAAATACAGCAAATATGAGGACTAGATTCATATTATTATTGTATAATTTAATATTATTTCCAATTTTATAAAATAATCACTTCATAATTAATTATCTTTTAATTTTGATTCATACCCATTCTTGTTAAATTTTAATAAAAAGTATTTTAAGAATTTCCTATATTATCCAATTAATTTAAATTATTTTTTCTACGATACTTAGTAATTACCAACTTTTCACTTATTTTTCTTTAGTTTCTAATTTTTTTATTCAATCCAAATAACCCCATTTATCAGTCTATTCTAAATGAGAAGGGGGGAAATTGACAAGAAGCCCATATTCTTACACACCCTTCTCTTACATTCCATTATTCTTTAAACTTTTCATATTTTTCCTTATCAAAGCATTGATCACATCTTTCATGTATCTTTCTTCCTTTTCCATCCTCCTCAAAAAGGTGTGCATACCCCAAAAGAGGTGGAAAATAATGTTTTGTTTTCAAATGACAAAACAAAAATATATATTGAAAACCTGCTCTACTATAGAAGAGCTTATTAATTATATGAAGTTTCTTCATTTCATGAAAAACTGAAATTTTAGACAGAAATTGTATACTCGAACATGTTTTGAATATATTATTTATCATGACAAAAATAGGCATATGCATGGGGTGAGGGACAAACCATTCCATACTTTGCGATCTCTTTCATCATCTCGATAAACTGGTGTGGCAGACCATGCAAAGAAACCACCAGGTCTAAGAATCCTGTTCAGCTCAAACAAAGGTTTCCCACCTGCAGATTTGTGAACAAATACTCTTGTCATAAACATAGTACAAATAGAATTTGACAGTGGATAATAGAACAAGGTTGTCCTGATATGGACACAAGTACCATCTGCATCCCAATGCACCCTGCATCTTGCACAATGGATCAAATCAAATCCATTGTCAGGAAATGTCAACTTTTGAGTTCCGATGACAGAAAGAGTTGCAGGAATTCCTCGTTCCAAAGCAAACTGTATCTGAGCTTCATGCTCATCCTTTGGTGCAAATGACATAGTAATAACATTTTTGTCAAGAAGATAGCCACCAAAGCTGGCAACTCCGCAACCAACATCAAGAACCACCCTAATATTCTTTCCCCATTGGATTGCCGGTAGTGTCTGCCAAAATATAACAGACATTCAGAAAACTACCACATACAGTAATTATATAAGCAAACATGTGTAAGATACTAATTAAGTCATGCATGAACAAAAAGTGAAAAAGGCTTGGACAAACTCATAAGAACAAGGAGAACAAATTTTGAAGAGTTACTAATGGATAAAACATGGACGCAGTTCTTTAAAAAAATATTATGTTGTTCTCTCATCTGAATTGAAATTTCAGCTCAATGATCTACATCGGTCTCTAATGCACACTTTTATAGTACATATTTGTTGAAGTGAGCTCAAATTTTTATTGGAAAACAATTTCAAAAGCATGAAAGGAACTGAATCGAAATTTTGTTCTTTTCTAAATTTTACGGTTTCTCCAATTTGTTATCTCCCCCCATGTATATGACAGGTGAACATGTATAGGGGAAAATAACGATTGTGACACATGATAGTTGAAACAAATTATGAGAGACGATGCGACGAGATATACCTTCTCTATGAATTCAGTATAATGGTTAACTCCTTCTTTGAATTGAGTACCACCTCCGGGAAAGACGAGATAATCTCCGGACTTCACCACCCAGTTTTGCTCCTTCTTGTATTCAACCAGCTTCGGATGAGGAACATTATCATACCAAATCTGAAAACCAAAACTAGTACATCACACAAACATCTACCAACATTCTTCCACCCAATAGCGGATCATTTATAGAAGATTACTACTCTACTCCCTATATCCAATTTCAAGAAACTATTAGGTAGTTGGCGATCATGATGATGATCTAACGTAATCAAGTCTTATTAAATTGAAAATTTGGAATACATGTCACGTCAAGATTGACAAGAACTATCGACAAGTTTTGTGTGGTGAAGAGGTTGAAACAACCTATGCATCAAACACAGAGAAGCAAGCATTGATTGAAAACTAGAAAAAAAAATCTTACCACCCAAGTATGAATCTCACCATGTCCCTGCTCTTAGGCCACAGAAGGGGGACTTTGTAGGCTCTGGGAAGGGGCAGTAGACAGTGGGGAGGAGAATGAGGACAGTGTCTTTCCCTGTGTTCCATGTGCCTCCTTGACCTGAGAGACTTAATGGCCTTAAAGTTGTCCAAACAGGGTATATAATCCACAGCCAAGGGACCCTTACAAAGCTTCCAATCAATGTTTGCATCATCCAAGAAAGGCTCTCCCTTGAGTGGCAATCTTTGGCGTTTGGGAGGCGGAGAAGAAAAATGTGCGAGAGGTTGCGGTTTGACATCAGGGTAGAAGCCAATGGGATCCAAGGTGGAGGTTGCGTTTCTGGTGAATGTGAGGATGGTGACACAGATGAGAAAGAGCAAGAGGGTGAAAATGAAGGGGCATTTTCTCTCTCGGAACAGCCTTTCAACCGAAATTGCCATTCTTGATATTAATAATGTTACCAACTAATAGATAGAGAGACAGCAAAAAAGATGAGGAACGAGTTATCACGTAGATCAAGGAAAGATTGGGTTAGCATTTGTGCAATGTTTTCATAGTAAGGGAATTAAAAATGGTGGGACAAAGATGATGTGACAGTGAGTTTGGAATGTGAATGAGAATGTGAAAATTAGAAAGGTAGGTGTTGTGTGAGTCAAAGCCAGAAGACCCAATATCAGATCTTGACTTTCCAAAAGATACGCACTTCAGAATGACACATCATCACATTTGAAACCTTCCACTCAACTATTTTGCCAATGTATCGCCATATAAATATAATGTACCAACCTACACACACACTCTCCCTCTCTTTTTCCTCTTTTTTACGGAAAAGTTGTTACACTTAACTCTACCTAACCTAATGCTTAATGCTCAATTTTGTATACTGCCTAAGTATTTGTTGGTGTTCAATGTTGCTAAGATACACCACATAAGGGAAGAGACAAATATATCCAGTGTCTATCCAAATATGACATCATAGAGTAAGGTGATGGGTCTAGATCAAATTAGGTAATAAGTATGTCAATTTTCAAATTATATATTCGGACATGACGCTACTTTCGCATAAATCAAAGAATTTTAAATTAATTAGTCTTAATGATTCAATCAAAACAAAATCATGATCATAAACAGAAAAGTTATGGTGAATTTTATCAAAGTATACTAGAGAGACACCCACAAAAAGGATCATCTCTTATATATGATACATTCATTCTTAACTACTTTAAGTGTTATAAACTTAATATCGTCTAGTCTTTTTGTTTGAAATATATATATATATATATATAATTGATTTTATTTTGTAAGTAATAATACTTGAAATGTTTAATTATAACTAATTACTTGTAAGATAAAATTAACAATAGGTCGTGTAATGTGTATATCATACTTGTAAAAAATGTCTAATGTTAATCAATACTATATAAAAAAAATTGATTCTCCATTGTGAAATTTTAAACCATATTCCCCCATGTTGATATATCATAATTCAACTTTTCAAACGATTTTATCTTAACTATAGTTAACTAATTGTATATAATGTGTAAATATAAATACTGATAATATTTTGTAAAATATATTTGCTTTTAGTTAACATTTATAATAAATCACAAAACTCTGAAAACCGTGTTTATTTAATAAATTCTCACTCGTCACGACTTAATAATTTGGAATTAACATATGCCAAAAGTCTACGATTCAAATCATATAAATTGTATCTAATATAATTTCACTAAAAACCAACAAACTAACATAATATCATGCACAAAGGGATTAAAGATGTTACTAGAGTTGATCTATCCAATACATTTATAATTAGACATCAAATCATATATTTTTAGGTGATTATCTAATTTTAAGTACCCTTTTCGTATTCAATCATTTTCAAAAGATCAAAATTACTCCTATAACCTTTATACATAAAAAAAACAATTTTCAACACATACAAACCCTATATATTACTGACAAAGTAAAAGACTATGATCTGGTTTGAGCCTTGCCAAAGAAGATACAAGCAAGAACCACATCACAAGTGGGTGGTTGCTGCCTTTCTCGTTAGTGCAGCATCAAAGTGAGAAAATGAAAAGAAAGCAGCGAAATATATGATGTCCAAATCCAATTTCTCCAACTATAATGGTTTCATACTAGTGAGCTAAGGTGGTTTCAAAAGTCTGATCATGAAGTTCACATAAACAAACCTTCCCTTGACATCTGCACCAAAATATCATTTTGCATTTTCCAAGATTTTTCGGGACCCAAATTAGGTCAAGATAAGGCTTCCATGCAACCATAAGTCACAACCGTAAATGATACAGCCATGTTGGAATATAATACAGGAAATGCCACTGATGATGGATAGTTTCCGCAAACACAAATGCAGTAAACAGATACTGTGGATGGATATTTATTATTATGGATAGATAATCGAGCAAAAATTAATAGAAATCGCAAGTAATAATTGAGTGTTAGTTAAGAGAATTGCCTTCGCGAGTATCTAATAATCAATAGCAAAACCAGAGAGAACATGGAAAGAGAAAGAGAGGGCCAGGTAAACTCCTTAGTTTGGGTTGAACATCCTCATCAATAAACTCCAATCTCGCTTCGCAATTTACATGACTCAACAAACAGTAATTCAAATTTGCATTATACAACCGCATTTGAAAGCAGTTCATAAAGAATAATTAAAAAAAGACAAAATTAGTAAAGCCGTACTCTGCTATCGATGTCTTACTATACCACAAGTGTTTTTTCACTCTGTTATCCCAGAACCGTTATCCACATCAACCTCGCCCATACCTGTATCTTCTTCCTCCTCACTGTCTTCATCGCCACTGATCTCCTCATTATCTTGGCGTAACTTGGCCATGTGCTCAGCAAGCAATTTATCATCACGTTCACTCACCTGAAACAAAATGCAGTGTCAACCCTCTCAAAGTAAGAAAGTTCTAATATTCTACTCTCTCCCTTTGCTGACATCAAAAGATAGAGAACAGGATCTAGAGGCAGATGGAAAATATTTTGTACATGCATAAAACAGATAGATGATAATAAAAAAAAATAGAGGAAGTGACACTCACTGCTCTAGCTGCTTCCTTAACCACAAGTTTACCCTTGTGTAGCTCTATTGCTTGAGTGCAAGAAGTAATGGCATTGTTCAGAACCAGAATTCCTTGCTCCTATCCAGACCGTCATAAAATACACAAATTATTTTCAATAGCAAGTTTATCAATTGGACTTTATTAACAAATCTACAATTATGAATATTAAATACCACACATGTATATTGTCTAGCAGATGTGATATTAATAACCTCAGTTCATTGAGCTCTCCAGATGTCTTTCAACAACAAAATTGGAATTAAAATCTCCAGAGTATCAACAAAGTACCCATAGACAAGCCATGACTAAAGCTACTTCTAGATTTATTAACACTGGGTATCAGGATAAAAAAAATTCATGCCCAAGAGAAATTGCTTCTCATCGGGTAACAAACAAAAGACACAACGACCAAACACCATATTGCAAGAGAGAGTGAGAGGTACATATGGAAATTTGGTACAAAAAGCAGAAACTTTCAAGTAACTTCCGATGCACACTCTTTGAAACAAATACTCCCTTTAGATTTATTTTTACTTGGACATTCTTTAAAAACCAACCTACACCAGAGAAACATAGTTTTACAATATCACATTGATTATAGGCCTTCAGGTGAATTCTATTCGACCGTTGCAAAATGCACGGCTTCCATGGCAATCACGGTAGGTTAAAAATTCGCCAACCTAGTTCTACAACCCAGATGCCCTCAAACACAATCTAAAATACAACAATAGTGACAAACTCATACTTCACATATCCAAAAATTAAAAGGCATAATATGCACTCAATTCAGGTCAAAAAGCCAATCATCATAGTAAAATATACGTGAAGATTGCAGTAACCTTGTCCAGTGTCTGAGTGGTAAGAACATAAAGCGGGGGAGCAACAAGTTTAATTTTGACAGGGCAGTCGTCGTTTCCAGAAGCTTCAGCTTTACGCATTGCCTCCTGCAAAATCAAATGATCATAAAACCTGAGAATACTGTGGTAGATAAGTTATAGGCAGTAACATATCAAAATAGCAGATCAGATGCTTGAAAGAAAAAGAGGATCTTTTATCCAAAAAAAGAGGAACAGAAATAAATAAGACCTTAATGTGAAGAACACCATCAAATTGAAAACATTTCATTTCAATATCTGCCCTAATTTTCAAGGGCTGAGGGGTCATCCGCCTTTTAATATTCTTCACAAGAGAATCCTTAACTTCTTCGGAAACAGCTGGCACTATCTTAGTCACCTGTGGCAACAACAGAAAATACACTTATTCATCAAGAACACACAAGAAAATGTGTAAGTTTTACTCTGATAAAAGCATTCACCTCCTGCCCATCAGGGCCAACTTCCTTGACCTCACGGGTGAGAGTATTCAAAACAGAATCAGGATCAGTCACAATTATTTTGAAAGCCTGCAAAGAATGAATTTCAAACACCAATTACTACCACTACTACTAAAAAGAGTGGAAAAAAAAGCATCAAAGAACTAAAAAAGAAAGAAAAACAGGGACCTCGAAAGCATGACCATACTTGCGATACAAAGGCCAAGCAATGTGAATATAGAGGTCCTCCAAATCGATGCTTAGGGTTTCGGCGACGTGGCGCATGATGGAATGGACGAGCTTGCTCTTGTTGTACCTCTCCTCGCAGGCCTGAATGTCTTCTTCGGAGACCCTGCGCTTGCTGAGATCGATGTATCCCTTTTCCTTGTCAACACGAAGGACCATTACGGGCTCGATGCGCCCCACCTTGATGAGGCTGCTGACGCTCCGAATCCGACGGCGGGAGAGCTCTGAGAACAAGATCATGCCCTCGATGTTGTTGTACTCCAAAAGCGACACGTAAGCACCCATGTCGGCGATGTTCTTCACCTGAATCATCACCGCCATGTCCACTTCCGGGTACTTCGCCTCGTACATTCGACATTCCAGGTTCGGACCCATGCCTGCTTCCAATCACCGAGCCTTCGGTTGGTTTCTTTCAGTTCTGTTGGAGACCAAATCCGAACAACTCCTAAAGCTATATATGTTCCGTGCTCTTTTGGGCCTTAATTGGAATCAATATAAGCCCAAATATGGATCCGGTTCTGTCATAGTGGATTAAAAACATATGAGGAATTTTCTTCCTGCACCCCTACATTTTTCTTCCTGCACCCCCAAAATGTAATGCAAAGACAATAATATCCCTACTATTTTTTAAAAACCCCAAAATACACATAAAATCCACACAACTCTTTCTTCTATGCAATTCAGTAATTTTACGGAATGGAAAATCTGCATTTATTTTTTTTCATTCCAGATTGGAAAATTCATAAATATTTCGGATTGATGAATCCGGTAATCTTCCGGATCCATCAATCCGTAACAAAAATTAGACTTCTGGATTTATCAATCCGAAAATCAACAAGTTGCTTTCAAAACAAGGTGAAGGTCAGTTTTGGAATTTATAAAATTGTGGGATGCAGGAAGAAAAACGTAGGGGTGCAGGAAGAAGAAGCCAACATATGATTTTCTTTTTTTATGCTTTAACCTATCATGATAGTATTGTAGTGTATTTTATTTTCATTCTTTTTTATAGTATATACTTCTATTATTATCTTTGTATGTAAATCATACTTGTTAACACTATCACCATTTTTATTCTTTTTTTCAAAATTCTTATTGCTAGTTCAATTACCATTTTTGTCATCACCTATTTTATATTATTTTTATTATAATAACTTCTACTGCAAAGTCATTATCACTGTTATATAACTATTATTATTATAACAAAATCTTGAATTATATTTTCACAGTTATCATTATCATAATTAATAATATTGTCATTCCCATCATATTATTATAATTATCATAATAATAATAAACATTTAAGTTTGATTATTTTAAGCGCCATAAACATAATGGATTGGAGGCAACGGTCATTTATTATTTTATTTATTTATTTTCGTTTCTACAATACAAGAATTAAAAAAAAATGAACATTATTTTATATCAGTTTTAAATTGAGTAAAAAAAAGAGAGTATTATTTTATATTATGAATATTTTAAATATATTACATTAATCATTTTAAAATAAACCATATTTTATTATTTTTGTTCTCAGAGATAAAATTTTATTTAAGATATATTTAAAAATTATTTTATTAATAATCAATATTATAATATATAAATTAATGGGTAGACAGCACGTTATAAGTTCTAATTAAATTATAAATAATTTTGATTAAAACTAAACTATTGAAAATAAAATACAATTACTTTCTATATTAAAATATAAATATATTATTTAACTAAATTAAATATTTAAAAATTTTAACTATCTCAAATTGAATTATTATTATCTTCATTATATTAATTGATATTTTTCATTTTTAATATTAAACTAAACGTAAGATAAAAAAAATAGTGATTAAAAATATTAAAACTTCAAAGATACCAAATATTTTTCCTGTAACTAAAACATACGAAATCATATTGAGATAAACTAAAAATACACTTAAACTCACATTTATTTTCTTTTTCAATAATAAATTAGATTTTTTTTTTGTGAACACTTCCATGATTACAATAAAAACCACAATAGGTAAAAATATATGGGCCAAAAAGAGTGCTGTTCTCAGCTTCCTACACCATATCAATGCATCCAATTATAGGAGAAAAGACAAAAATACCCTTAAAAAAATAGGTACATATAATTTTATATCTGAACTTTCTTTTCCGGAACACAATAATAAATTTTTCTGGAATGTATTATTTTCAATTCCAGATTTTTTTATCCAAAATGGAATTTTGATTTTTTGTTTCCGGATTTTCATTTTCAGAATAAAAAGTATTTTTGGAATTTTTGAAATTGTGTTGGGTGCAGGTTCAAAGTGTTGGGTGTAGAAAGAAATTGCCCTCTTATTGAACATGGAAGGCCTTGAATTGAAACCTCCCCGGGATCATGCTAGTGTATTGGAGCTCAAAATAATCGAGCTTTCACCTCAGATATGTATTGCCATGAAATAGAAATACGTATAGTTTATGATAAAGTTTAGTTTTATCATAAAAATAAATAAATAACCAATATGATAAATAGAACTTTTAATATTATTACTATTTATACTTTTTAAGTTATGGAAACATATAAGCAAAAATATTGTAATTATAATTTGAGTTACAAATCCATATCATTCCCCACACCCTTTTATGCATCTATAGCCTTTAGAAGAACTAGATAAGAACTAACAAGAGAGTGAAAAGAAAAAGTGTAATCAAGCAGTCACTCCCTCCTCATGGAGCAGCATTTGATCAAAGTGCCACACACCTGAAAATCCACATCAAAGAAAACGAAGCATTTAGAGTTTTTTTTTTTGCTAATATGATTGTTTTTCGATGAAAGAAAGCACTTGGGAATGACATATTCAAAAAAGTTGCCTGCAGCTGAACAATAATTTTTTACCATGTCCTTTGCCAACTCTTCTGAGCTGAGCAACGTACTCAGAGATTTTTTTAATAGCTTCCACCTACCCAAGTAAAAAAGTATGTCAGGTTTCGTTATTAATTTTCTTTGACCAACATAAAATTTAAGTATGTCAAGTAAATCTTGATCAAAGTCACTTAATAATTTCTCTAATAAACTTAAAAGAAAAAGTTCCCTTAAATTGCAACACCACATTACCTGTTCACCTAAAAATTCACTTTCAATAAAATCTGTCAACTGCACATCATTGTTCTCTGAGGCAACCTGTCAAATAACATGCAACAAGTTCAAAGAAAGGAATCAGCATTTAAATGACATCGAATTGGACATAAATGGGACCAATAAAAAACTCATCTTACACTGTGCAACTTAAGAAGCTTCTCATTTGTTAGCTTCTCCAACGACAGAGCAAGTTCCATTGCTGCAACAAGAAACAAACGCAAAACACATTTAGTGTCATACATACAAATTTACAGGGATGTTCTTCAGGCAAAGTGAAAACTTTGAACAACTTCTCCTACATCATCTCTTACATATGAAATGATTCTGGCAAGAAATTATATAGTTTATAATCTTAACAAATTAAGTCAACATGTGCACCAAATTAAGTCAGCTTTTGCTCTATGTTTGTCATTCATAATCTTTAAATGTTTCAACCTAAAACGAGGCTTTACAAACTAAACACACATATCTCTTAAAATAAATCCACGACAATGCCGCAAAAGATAAAAGTTTGGCTATAAATTATATAAACACAAGAAAAAAAAAATAGAACAAGAGGGGGTCATAGACACTAACCATACAGGGCATCTCCCTTTTCCTCATGGTCAAACTCTGAAAAAGGCAACACAATAGATTGCAACTTCACTTTTCCACCACGTTTGTTCTGAAAAATACATTAACACAAACAAATTTCTCAGCATCACTTTCTAGAAAACAAGCTTGAAAATTAGCATCTGAAATGTGACACATAATCTTTAAGTACATTAAAAGCTGTAACCAATTTATACCTGATATTCCATCAATTTCTCAGCATGCTCCCTTTCCTCCTCACTTGACTCCTTGAAAAATCTGCAATGATGGCAATCATTAGTAACTACTCCCCACAAGGTAAATTAGAACACAGCAGAAACTGTAAATAATTATAATATATAACCAAATCATTACTTGGCAAGACCCTTGAGCGCAACATTGTCCCTGTCGAAGTAGGCAAACATCGCATGATAAACATACGAAACATTGTACTCCACACTGCAAAAGGAAAAACCAAAACATTAAAGCAAATCAAACAGCATAGACCCAGAAACTATAAAAAGCCTTAATCAACTGCCACCCATGAAAATAAAGTGAAATTTATAAGGAATTATCGCTGGTGAGTATAACTGAAGAGAGAATTTTAATTTTGAAGTAAGAAAAGATAGAAGCGAACCCACTTGATCTGTTCGTTGATAACAGCCTCAGACTCATGGGTGTACTTCTGGCGAGCAAGGGAAGCTTCTGGGAGCGTGGGGACGAGGTCGAGCTCCTTCTTTACCTCTTCAAAGGGTTCAAAAACGACGCCGGTTACGGGACGGTTGTTGGAGCCCTTGGAGGCGCTGGGAACGAAACTTTTCGCATGAGAGCAGCGAATAGCAGAAGAAGAAGAAGAGTTTATGAGAGGGAGTACATGGTCGGCGTTGGCGGTGGCGGTGGCGGTGGCGATGGCGTTGAGGTTGAGTAGAGAGAAGGAAGAAGCGGTTCTGAGAAGCATGGTTGCAGAAAAGAGGAGAATTCAGTGGTTGAGTTGGTTGAAGAATGAGGTTGTTAGAGTGAGGTAGATACAGACGTTGGAATTGGCGCGTGGGGTGATCCTCACCAGCATCACCATTCGCTCCAATAGCTACACTCTTTCTCTACTTCCCTCCAATCACTGCTCCTTATTTCTTTCATCTTTTAAGTGGTCATGTTTTTTCTTCATTTTTTTCTGTTTTAATTAATCATCACACGTTTTAAGGGCCATTCCATTTTGCACCTCCATGGTTTGAAACTCCACCTCCAAAATTTTTTTTTCTAATTGTATCCTTTAAAAGTCTGTATCTTGTATTGTACCATCTAAAGTAGAAATATCTATTTCGAATTATATATTCTAAAATATTAAATAATATTGAAAATAAATAATATATGGGAATTGATTTTTTTTTTCAATCCAAAAGTGAATCGTAGTGTTGAGATTATATCAATCTTACTGTATCCATGAATTAAGTTTTCCATAACTGAAAGTCCAGAATAAATATAATGCATTATGGAAAGGGAATTTTAGAAGAGGAAATGCATTTTGGAAAATAATTTTTTGAAGAAGAAATTTGTCTTTCGGAATTATGTTTGTGGAAGCCAAATCCGAAATGTATGCTAGAAAACCAAATCCATAATACATTCTCACATGCACTCCATTAAAGAAGACATTTTTGTCATTTCGCAATAGTGGTACGGTGCAGGAAGCAATTTGATAAAGTTGAGGAAGCAATTACCCTTCTAAAGATGCTCAATGGGCTTTGCAACCGCGTCAACTCCCAAATATATGAACAATTGACCCAAAAAAACGGCCCTCTGAATAGAAAAATAAATGCATATAGAAATTAAATACACGACCATGCAACACACTCGCATATATTATTGTGGCACTTGTCCAAATCCTAGTTAAGATTTCACCAAATTTATCATTTACTTAGTTAAGAATAAGTGTATTTTTAATTAGGTTTTTTTATCATGATGGAGTTATTTTATTTTATTTTTACTAAAATGGGATCCGTTTAAAAAAAATTACAAATTTAGGCAAGTCGTGCCAATTCGACACGACTTCATATGCAGAAATCGTTCCAATTAGACACAACTTCTGCCCTGTCATACTGAAGTCATGCCAACTTGACACGATTTCTGCCCCGTCATATTGAAATCGTGTCAACTTGGCACGACTTCTGCCTTGTCATACAGAAGTCGCGCACGACTTCTGCCATGTCATATATATATATATATATATATATATATTATTGTTTATATATTGGATAGTAAGTTATGTAATGTTAAAAATTAATTTGATACATAATTTTCTAAGAGTGTTAATTTTAAGGAACAAAAAATTGGATAATGGTGTATGGATCATGTTTGACGGTAATGTAATACAATAACTTGATTATTTGATTAATTAAAAAATGAAGAAAATTGTTATTGAATTTGGAAATAAATAGATAAATGAAAAATTATTATATTTGA